>Ga0208375_1000161_pt1 | contig 107005 bp, 153 predicted proteins | sample RifOxyD1_FD_184038 | JGI IMG/M metagenome (GOLD analysis project Ga0208375, IMG submission 184038) | Soil microbial communities from Rifle, Colorado - Rifle Oxygen_injection D1 (SPAdes) | ecosystem: Environmental > Terrestrial > Deep subsurface > Rock core/Sediment | place: Rifle, Colorado... | reverse complement strand
GAATAGATACTTATATCGATTCGATGAAAATGGATTACTCCATTAAATTAAATTTTAGAAAGAATATGCAAGAGCATACAAATGCGAATAAGACAGAAGATAATGTAAAAAATATTATATGGAGGTGGATGCAACAATGAGTAATAAATATCATTCTGTAACAGTAGCAATTGAAAAGGGATTAAAAGAAGAAGATATAAAACCTATTGTCGATGCCATTAAAATGATTAAAGGAGTTATCTCGGCAGAAGGAAATATAGCAGATGCTACTTTGTATATTGCAGAATCCAGAGCAAGACATGAAATACAACAGAAGATTGTAGATATTGTTTTTAAATAAAGGAAATAATAATGGATAACAAATTAGCAGAAAAACTTCTTAAGATGAAATCTGTAGTTGATAAAGCCGATACTGCAAAGTCCAGAGCAGAAGGTGCTTTATCTGCTATTATGCAAGACCTTGAAAAAAGAGATAAGATAAAAACAGTAGAACAATTATCTAAACTAATAGACGAAAAAGAAGCATCGTTAAAAAAACTTGAAGTCAAATTTGAAAATGGTGTTCAATCTCTTGAGAGGAAGTATTCATGGGATACGATTCAACTTCAAGGCTAAGGTCTAAATTAGATAGAGCAAAAGGAAAAAGAGATGCTATATTAGAGCAAGTAAAAAGTTATAAGATATCAATAGAGAAAAACAAAGAGCATTTGATAAACTGTCAAAAAGCACAAACTATAATCCAGTTGATAGCACTTCAAACTCAATCTTTGTTAGAATTTAGATTGAACGAATTAGCTTCTCTTGCTATGACAGCCATCTTTCGAGAAGATGCATATGAATTAAAACTCAGATTCGATATTAAAAGAGGCAGAACAGAAGCATCTCCTTTGTTTGTTAAAGATGGCAAAGAAAGAAGACCGATGTATGGGACTGGTTTTGGTATTGTAGATGTGGCATCTTTTGCGCTTCGGCCAACCCTATGGTCTTTAGAAGAACCAAAGAAAATGAATTGCTTTTTATTCGATGAACCATTTCGCCATCTTAATTCTGCTGCTGGCAATCTGCATAAACGAGCGGCTAAAATGGTAAAAGAGATAAGCGAAAAACTTAGCTTGCAAATTATTATCGTTACACAAAATGATATATTGTGTGAGGCAGGAGATAAAGTTTTCCATATAGATAAAAAGCTTGATAAAAGCTACGTCAAAAAATAGCCAATCGTCTTTTATTTTTTCAAAAAATCTTATTATAATAAGCTGTATACCATATGATTAATCGCTCATTGACAAACGATGGAGGTGCTTTATGAAACGCGGTTGGTAAAAGCCAACCAAACGATTTCAAAATCCATTAAATAGGAGGGGTAAGATTAATAGTATAGAATACATATGGAGCCGCAAGGTGACACTGGCCCTTGATCGGGCTCCGCTCTTCTTCGCAAACTATAATCTTCATATATGAAGATTCAGAGCGACCGGCTGATGTGCCTATAATGCTCTACCTACCTGCGAACTTTGCTTCGTAGGTAGAAGGAGAAATTAAAGGTATAGTAATGATATGGAGGACTGGCCTATGATTTCAGCTTTGTTTGTGGAGAAAAATGGCGTCTATTTCGGACTCAATTTTGTCGATCCTTGGGACGTGGGCAGAGACGCAAGAAAATATGTAGGATTCAATCCTGTTGTTGCGCATCCACCATGCCAGAAGTGGGGGAAGATGGCTAAGGTGAATTTCACTCGATGGGGAGGCAAGCACAACGTGCCGTGGTTAGATGGTGGCTGTTTTTATGCAGCGCTTGCCGCCGTAAGAATCAACGGCGGTGTATTGGAGCACCCTGCACAAACATATGCTTGGAATTTCTTCGGTTTAACGAAGCCAAAAAAAGGCGCGTGGGTGAAGTCTGTTGATGGTATCGGTTGGACTTGCGAGGTCTGGCAGTCGGCTTATGGTCACAAAGCGAACAAGGCAACATGGCTTTATTACGTCGGCAAGGTAGCGCCGTTTGAACTCAGATGGGCGCGCCCTATGGGCGCATATCAGATTGGTTTCCACGATCAGCGTGGAAAAGATCGCAACAAGCCGACCTTAGGCAAGAAGGAAGCGAACGCAACACCCATCGCTTTCAGGGACGAACTTTTGAGGCTCGCTGAACATTCGCGGCAGGCCGCGTAACGACCAGAAAAGCAAAACTAAAAGGAGAATATAACTTGAATAAAATTGATCTAAGTAAAGCAAAAGTAATTTCAAATCCAAGACCAGAGCCAAACGTATTTGAAAATGTAAATGCTTCGTGTTCTTTCTGTAGTAGTTATGTTCCGCAAGTTGTAGAAATTCCAAATGTTAGAGAGTTTGATATATTCAAAAGTCGTGTTTTTATTTGCCGTTTATGTCTTGATAGACTTTGCAACCAATTAGACAAAGCAATGGTAAACTCCTTCACAGAAAAAGGATAAACAAAAATGACAGAAGAACTTTTGATAATGTTTATTTGCGGACTTATCATAGGATGGTTTTTCAAAGAAGGATATGAAGAAATGAAAAAGAAGAGGAATAGTTAATGGATAAATTTATGCCAGGATTTGTCAATGCAAATACTTTAGACGAAGCATATTTCATGCTTCTTTCTTGTTGTTGGAAATACGGAATTAAATATGAAATTACAGAAGGCAGTATGAAAGGAGATTACAGACTTGAACTTCCTGTTGCTGCTGGTATTATTCAATTTCCACATACAAGACCGCTTGCGCCGATTATGCCTCAAGGAGTATCACCAACAACTACAGATGAAAAGATAGAGCAATACTTTGCCAACTATCTTATGGACCCTAATCTATCTACTAATGAAGAGTATAGATACGCTACTTGGATCAATGGCAAGGTGCGAAATGTTTATTCTAATAAATACGAGTCTCAACTTGAATGGAGCATTCGGCATTTAAAAGAAAAAGGATACGGTAATAACCATCCTTTTATTACTGTAGGCGATCCAGATACTAACTTTGGATATGACAAGCCATATAAAAATGAAACGGAACGTAGGACTTCTCCGTGCCTTAGGGGTATAGATATCAAAGTGAAAGAGAATAAAGTTTGTCTTGGTATCATTTATCGATCATGGGACTTGTATTGCATAAGTGATGATTCAGAAGTATTAACAAACAACGGATGGAAAAATATAAATACAATAAACCAAAATAAAGATACTGTTTGTTCATTAAATTTAGATAAATGGCAACTGGAATATTGCGATATTTCAAACATAGTTAAGTATCCAGTTGTTAATGAAACAATGTACCATTTAAAAACGGAAAGAGTTGATCAACTTGTTACCGCTAATCATAGAGTTTTACATAAATATGTAACGCATTCAGGACGCAAAAGAATCATACAAGAATATCAATATACTCAAGCGGAAAAAATCCAACCAAAAGATGGATCTTTTATACCATTAGCAGCTCCGTATTTTGGAGGATCTTGGTCTATAGGATCTGACAAGGCATCGTTACTCGGATGGGTTTTGACAGATGCTTCTTATAAACAGGATTGCAATGCGATAGAAATATATCAAACAAAAAAGAAATATCATAAAGAAATTAGAGATATTTTAAACAAATTAAACATCAATTTTTCAGAAAGATTTGTTGAAACAACAAAATATAAAATTGCCAACAAGGAATATCCAAATGGTATTAATGTTGAAAGTTATGTTTTCTATATACCTGTAGAATATTCTAAATGGATTTTTAATCTAATTCCAAAAAGAGAACCTATAGAAAAATTATTGGATTTGGTTTATGAAGACAGAAAAGCTTTGTTTGACACCATGATTATGGCAGACGGATCTATCAGAAGCGATACAAACAAAATATTTTATTCAATTAAAAAAGATAGACTTCAATGGTTCCAAAAGTTATCTTATTCATTAGGATATCACTCTATCATAAATGAAGGCGATGGAGCAATTTATCTTTCAAAAAGAAAAGAGTCTATGATTCAAAGGCAACATTTTGATAACAATGGTTTGAAAAAACAAAATTATAGTGGTTTTGTTTGGTGTGTAAATAATAAAAATACTAATTTTGTTATGCGAAGAAACAACTTAATCTCAATAACTGGTAATTGCGGCTTTCCAGAAAACATGGGCGGCTTTACTTTGCTTAACGAATACATTGCAAATGAATTAGGAGTTGAGCCAGGGCCGCTTACTTTTTATAGTCAAGGACTTCACTGTTATGGTTTTCAAATTGATATAGTGAAAGAATATTTAAGGAAAGAATAAATGGTAAAAATTATTGGATCAAGCAATTTTAAACTTGGCGATAAAGTAATTGTAAAAAGTACTTTACAAAGAATGTGGCAGCGCAGAGAAGCAAAACCAGGCAAACCATTAAAGAAATATAAATCATGGGAAGAAAAACCAATCGAAGAAAGAATTGGTTTGTTTATTGGATATAGAACACTTTCAAATGGCTTTATCGAATGGGAAGATGAAGTTGGCAATATCTTTTTTCCAAAAGAATATTTTAAAGCAGCTCTTGTTGTTTTTTCAGAAAGAGAAAAACCAGTATTGGTCAACTATTCTAATTTGGAGTTAGTACAATAATGAGACTATCCTGGGATAAATACTTTTTGGCTATGGCTAAACTTGCTGCTTCTCGTTCTGGTTGTAATAGTAGACCAACAGGAGCAGTTATTGTATTTAACCATAGGATATTAGCAACAGGATACAACGGAAGTCTTCCTGGTCAACCACAATGCACTGATGATGGAGATAAGTATTGCCTTAGAAGATTGACACTTCCAGATGATAGCGGATCGATAAAATACCAAGAGTGTAGATCTATTCATGCAGAACAAAACGCTATCAATCAAATGGCAATGCAGTCAAGTGAAATTCCGTTTGGTTCAATTTTATATTGTACTCTCGAACCGTGCATTATTTGTTTAAAAAATATTGCTTCTGTAGGAATTAGAGAAGTTATTTTTGAATTAGAATACGAAAGCAACGATAAGAAAAGAGATAGTTTTTGGAAAGACAAGTTTAAAGAGTACGGAATAAATGCAAGACAAGTAACTTTATCTAATGAAGATAAAGATTTAATTATTGAAATAATGCTTTACAAAACTTCTACAAGGAGATTGTAAATTGACAACAGCAGCAATAATCCAAGCGAGGATGGGCAGCAGTAGACTTCCCGGCAAAGTAATGATGGAAGTTTTAGGCAAGCCGATACTTCAATGGATGATAGATAGAGTTAAGCAAGCAAAGTGTTTAGATAAAATTATTGTAGCAACGACTGTAAACAGTCAAGAGATAATTTATTATTGTAGAGATAATGGAATTGATTTTTTTGTTGGTAGTGAAGAAGACGTAATGCAAAGAGTAATTTGTTGCACTACGTTTTACAACATTGATACTATTGTTGATGTTACTTCAGACTGTCCACTTTTAGACCCACTTCAAATAGATAAGTTGCATGAAATTTATAAACGCTATATAACTCATATTTTATATGATGTGCATGTAAGCAATATAAATCCAAGATCATGGTTTGATGGTAGCGATATTCAAATATACAATACAGAAGTATTGAAAGAAATAAACAAAAGAGTTAATGGAAGTTTTCGTCAACATACAGGATGGAACTTAATTAGATTAGCTCCAAAATTTACTGTATTTAAAAATCTTGCAGCAGAAGGAATTTATAATTGGCCAGGATTGAGATTGACGTTAGACTATAAAGAAGATTTTGAAGTTATCAAAACTCTCATAGAGCATTTTGTTTCTCAAAATAGATGGGAAACAATTACAGTAGATGAAATTGTAGATTTCATACTTGACAATCCACAAATACTTGTCAACAGAAAGTTGCAGTCAAAACAACCAGGAGAATAAAAATGAATAAATTTACCGTTGGTCTAATAGGTGCAGGGTCAATCGGTGGTTTAAAACTGGATCATTTAGATTCTCCAAATACAGAATTTCCATTGACTCATGCCCATGCTGTTTATTCTGATCCTAATTTTGAACTTACATGGGTAAGAGATGTAGATGAAGTAAAAGCAGAACGAGCAGCAGATAAATGGAATTGCAAAATCGCTCTTGGCTTTCATGAAACGATAGCAGATGTTATTGTTATTGCTTCTCCTACTTCTACGCACTTAGCAATGATAGAAGAAATATCAAGACAACATGCAGGACCAAATACCCTACCTAAAGTTATCATCCTTGAAAAGCCAGCAGGACAAAATATCTATGAAGCAACAAGAATAGATTGGCTTTGTAGAGAATCTAATATTCAAGTTATCGTCAATTATGGAAGAAGATTTTCTCAATATATAAGATATGCAATAGAACATATCCAGAAAGAAAATGATATTCAAAGTATTGTCTTTTACTATACAAGGGGGTTTGTAAGGGATGCGAGCCATGCAATCGACATTTTAAATTGGGTAGCAGGAACATTTATAGAAGGAGAGATTGTAGATACAAAACCAATTCTTGATTATAACTCTTCAGACCCTACATATGCAGTTAGATTGAAGTATTCTAAGTGTGATAATATCTTTATTGTTCCTGTTGACGGTAGGAAGTTTGATTGTTTTGAAATGCATCTTTTGACAGGAAAGAGAAGATGGATTTTTGATAATCATTTTTTGAATATATCAACTACTCTTTGTAAAAAAGAAGAAACGTATGGAGATTATTATTCTCTTCCATCAATTCAAGAAAGAGTATCAAGTTGTTTCTTTGAAACTGATTTAAAGTTCTCTTTACGGAATTTATATCAACACGTTTATAAAGTACTTATGAAAGAAGAATACTCTTCTATTTGCAACATGAGTAATGCTTTAAGAGTTCATAATGTGATTGATAAACTATTGATTGATAAAGATAGAAAGGAAAAATTGTGATTGATATTACCAACAAAAGATATGGGAGATTTATTGTAATTCAACTCACTGGAAAGAATAAAATGGGTAAACTTTTATGGAAATGTAAGTGCGACTGCGGAAATGATTTTATAGCCATTGGAGAAAATATCAAAAGTGGAAATACTAAAAGTTGTGGTTGTTTATTTAAAGAAGAGATAATCAAAAGAAATACTATACATGGGTTAAGATATCATTTGTTATACAAAACATGGAAGCATATCAAAGAAAGATGTACAAATGTTAAAAGTAAAGATTATAAATATTATGGTGGACGCGGCATTAAGATATGTGATGAATGGAAAGATGACGTTAAAACATTCTATGACTGGTGTATGTCTAATGGTTGGAAGAAAGGGTTAGAGATAGATAGAGAAGACAATAATGGGAATTACGAACCAGGCAACTGTAGATTTGTAACACATAAAACAAATGGAAGAAACACAAGAAAATCTTTAATATGGATAATTGATGGTAAAGAATTTTCAAGCGCAAATGCTGCTGCAAAAGAATTGAATAAATCAGAATATATTATAAGAAAAATGTGCAACAGAGTCAAAAACAAAAAAGGGCAAGAAAATAATTTTGCTTATTCAAAATATTAAAAAGAAAGGATTAAAACTATGTCTGAACTTGCTATTTTTGGTGGGCGAAAAATCAGAACTACAAATTTTCCGAGCCAAAATACATATAATGAAAATGAAAAAGAAGCACTAAAGCGAGTTTTTAATTTTGGGAGACCATCTGGATATAGAGCAAACAAAGGTCCTCATTCTATGGGTGGACCAGAAATTCAAGGGCTTGAATTGTCTTGGTCTTATAAATTTAATGTCAACGGACAAGCTATTGCTTGTAATAGTGCTACGTCTGGTTTGTTTATTGCTTGCGCCGCAATCGGCTTGAAACAAGGAGATGAAGTTATTGTAACTCCTTATAGTATGACTTGTTCTGCTACTGTTCCCCTATGGTTTGGAGCAACTCCTGTCTTTGCAGATGTAGAAGAGGATTATTTTTGTATCGATCCTAAAAGTGTTGTATCATTAATTACAGAGAAAACAAAAGCAATTATTGCAGTAGATATTTTCGGCCAACCTTGTGACTATTCTAATTTGAAATCTATTATTAGGGAAGCAGAAGAGAAGTACAAAAAAGAAATATATCTTATTTCAGATTGTGCTCAGGCACCAGGCTCAAAATACTTCGATAGATATTCAGGAACAATTGCGGATATAAGTGTTTTCTCTTTGAACTTTGGCAAGCATATGACTTGCGGCGAAGGTGGGATGATTGTTACAAACAGTGGAAATTTAGAAAATAGATGCAGGCTGATTATGAATCATGCAGAATCAGTAATGAATGACATTTATGATTCTGGCGAGGAATCTATTCATTATAATATGATTGGTCTTAATCTTCGCATGACAGAATTTCAAGCAGCAGTAGCAAGAGAGCAATTGAAAAAGTTAGATTATAACATTGAAACAAGACGCGAAAACGTTATGAATCTTAATATTATGTTAAGTCAAATTCCTGCAATTACTCCTGCAAAAATTAGATGCGGATGTACTCATTCATATTATGTTGCTGCTTATTTGTGGGATAAAAGCAAAGCAAATAGCCTACATAGAGATAAGTTTATTGAAGTGGTTAAAGCGGAATTAACTCCAAGAGATGGGAGAGATGGCGAAGGTGTTCAAATTGGATGCGGCTATATTAAGCCTATCTATCAAATGCCTTGGAGAAAAGATCAAGAAGCAATTCATAGACCAGTTGTAGAATCTCTATATAAAGAGAAGCTATTTTTGACAATCGCTCATGCTCCAAACAGTACAACAAATGACATGATAGATATCGGAAAAGCATTCAATAAAGTTTGGGAATATAGGAGTGAATTAGTATGAGTTGGAAACTACTTGAAGAAGCATTTAATACTGTGGAGAATATCAATCTTGAAATCTATGAAGAGAACTCAGAGAATAAATTTGTAATGGATAGAAGTGGATTATTGGAAATTCATTCAGATGGCGAAGGTGTCGCAATAAAGTTTCTCGGGGAAGAAATTTGGAACTCAGAAGATGATAATTATAGCGATAGATACATAGAAGACATGGACGATTATCTTCCTTTGGAGAACTATATCAAAGTAAAGATCAAAGAGTATATTACCAACATTCTAAAAATCAAATTCAACTTTAACTAATAGGTGAAAGATATGAGCAATCCTGTTATAAATAATAGATGTTGTAAATTTGCTATCACAAAATATTGTCTTGAAAATAGTTATGAAGTTGCAAAGAAGTTATTTTCTTCTGGTCTTATAATTTATAAAGCAGAATTTACAGACTTTGGCAATACTATTGAATATCATGCTTTCCATGAAAAACTTCCTGTTACGGAACCTGGGTACTTAGCTCCTATTTATGTTGTAGTAATTACTAAAATAGGAGATAGAAAAATTTCTATTACTTTGGAAAATACTACTGATAAAACAAGGATTAAACTATGAAAGCATTTCCTTATTCTCAAAATAACGACGTTTATTTTGTAGCTGAATTAGGCAGCAATCATAATCAAGATCCAGATAGACTTTCTTTGCTTGTAGAAGCGGCAAGAATTTGTGGCTTTGATGCTATCAAATTACAATACTATAAAGCAGAAAAATTATGGTCAAAAGAATTTCCAGATAGGATAGCAATGGCGAAGAGAGGAGAAATTACAGAAGAAGTTCTTGCTCACACAAAACAACTTTGCAATTTACATAAGATTGGTTTTGGCTGTTCTGTTTTTAATGTAGAAGATATTGAAGTAGTATCGAAGTATGTAGACTTTCTAAAAGTATCAAGTTATGAATGTATGAACTCTGAATTGATTAGTAAATGCAAAGAAACAAATCTTCCTGTTTTTGTCTCTACTGGTATGTGTACTCGTTCTGAAATCTATTCTATTACAAAAGAGATGAAACCTAATGATGAAGATTGTATTTTCCATTGCATTAGTTCTTATCCGGCAGAAGATGCAAGAATAGATATTCTAAAAGGAATCATTCAGTCTTTTTCTCATGTATGTGGAGCGATTGGGTATTCAGACCATACAAGAAACATCGGCTCTATTCTTGCGGCTATTAATGCTGGGGCAAAAGTAATTGAAATGCATTTTGATCTTGTAGATTTGAAAGGTAATGAATCAAGGCATGGCCATTGCTGGTATCCAGAAACAGCATTTAAAACAATCGATATTGCAAATGCAATGAAGAAAGCAGATGTAGAGCAAAACTGGATTGATAATTTTATGTCGAGAGAAGATAGAAAAGATATTGATTTAAGAGCAGATGAAAAAGATTGCAAAAGACCATCAATCAAAGTGCGAAAGGAGAAGTAAAAGTGAATACTGAAATTTATTCTCAAATTGCAAATGAAGAACCGATAGAAAAGATTGGCAACATCCATAGATATAAAGCCGGATGGATTGTTTGGGATGAAAAGTTTATGTCTTTTAAAGGACCATTTGATACTTATCCTCTTGTAGAAGAATATAATGAAGTAGAAAAAAAGTTTTATAATAAATCAAGACCTAAGTCTATTCAGCAATGGGTAGAAGAAAAGATTGAAGAGAAGCTTGCTAATAAACATCTTGCTTCTAAAGGATATGTTCAAGCAGCAATTACGGAACGCATTACAGGAAAACAAACTGTAAGCTATGTTGAAGACGATAAGAAAGAAGCAATGAATTTAAGTGAGAAGATAAAGTGGGCGGTAGTAGAAGAAGCATGTTTGCGTAGTGGATTAAATCATTTTATTCAAGAAACATCTAAAACTCTTGGTCGCTCTTCTGCTTCTATTAAAGCAAAGATATTCAGGATGCTTCAACAAAGTTATCAGAAAGTATAACTATGGTTAAAACATTTTGCGATATATGCGGCATGGAGATTACCAATAAAAATTTCAGTCATCCAGATCTTACATTTATAATTTATAAAGACCCAATAACTAACAAACAACTATCTATAAAGATTATTACTGGCAACGGTAAATACTTTAATCAAGGCCGTTTCTGTAAATACTGTATTATAGATACTGTTGTTTCAGCAGACGATAGAACGAAAGAGGCTAAATGAAAATAGAATATAAACGCGAATATCTAATAACTGGTGGTACTGGTTCATTAGGAAAAGCAATTCTCAATCAACTTGAAGGAAATAAAAACATTAAAGGGATACGGATTTATAGTAGGGACGAATTAAAGCAGTATAATTTAAAGAAACAATTAGAAGGAAAAGACATGCCTCCTATTGCTTTTATTATAGGAGACGTTAGAGACTATCGAAGATTAGCGGAAGCATTGAAAGGTGTTACTCATGTTATTCATACTGCTGCATTGAAACATGTACCGATAGCAGAAGATAATCCATTAGAATATATCAAGACAAATGTATATGGGACAGAAAATGTTATGATGGCTTGCATTGCTGCCAATGTAAAAAGCGCAATGTTTATTAGCACCGATAAGGCGGTGGAGAGTATCAATCTATATGGCGCAAGCAAAATGTGCGCTGAAAAATTATGGTCAAGAGGTAGCATTTATAGCGGTGGGTGGGGAACTAATTTTGCTGTTGTTAGATATGGAAATGTAATTGGTTCAAGAGGTAGTATTTTAGACATGATTAAACTTCTTGATAAAGGAAAGAAAATACCAATTACTGATCCTGAAATGACTCGCTTTTGGATTCCGCTTCCTAAAGTTGCAAAGTTTGTTTTAGATTGTCTTGATAGCTGTATGCCTGGGTATACTTATATTCCAAAGATGATTTCTTGTTCGTTAGAAGTATTTATAAAAGCGACGACAGGAACAGATGAAAGTAATTGGAAAATTGTAGGAAGAAGACCTGGGGAAAAAGCGCATGAAATGTTAATCAATCAAGAAGAGATATTCAGAACAAATGAGAAAGAAGATAAGTATATTATAGCGCCGCAAGGAATTTCTTTGTGGATAACTTCTTTAAAGGATTGCCTATACAGCGACGATAGAAATCCTTTGTATACAGACAATATTGAAGTAATTAAAGGATTGTTAAATGGTGATTAACCCTCTTCCAACAAATATAAGAATAAAAACAAACAATAATCTTTTAGAAGTTATTCAAACTAAACATCCTAAAAAGAAAAGTAATGCAAGATGGATTAAGAAGTATAGAAAGAAATATACTAAACAAGTTCCATCTTCTGAATTTTATTATTTTGTAAGCGCTAATTTGGTTGTATGCCATCCAGATATGGTAGATGTATTTATTGACAAACTAAACAAACATGAAGCAATTAAACTGAAAAGGATTTAAAAATGAAAATCTATTTGGCTTGCCCTTATTCTCATAAGGATTATTCTGTTTGTGAATATCGCGTTGATATAGCAGATAAGATTGCTGGCATTTTAATGAAAGCGGGTCATGTAGTATTTTCTCCTTTATCTCACAGCCACCCGATTTCAAAAGTATTAAAAGGAGTCAGTCATTTAGATCATAACTTTTGGCTTGCTCAAGATTTGCCAATCCTTGTAGAGTGGGCGGATAAGATGATTATTGTTTGCGCTCCTGGCTGGACAGAATCATTTGGTATTCATATTGAAAAAGTAAATGCGGATGAATTTGGAATACCAGTTGAACATTTATATTGGAATAAAATAGAAGAGATGTTAAAGGAGAATGGTTAATGAATTATAATGTCTTAGCAACAACCTATAGTGAAAAAGCAGGAACTATTCATCTTGCTCCATTCTGTGAAGTATACGACAACAAAAATATTAATTCTGATTATAAGTTTTGGTTTAATCGTCCAGAAGTAGTTTCAAAAAACAGTCATGGACTTTTCCCGTACTCTCCAGATACAGACATAAAAGAAACATTGCAATATGACGAATCAAGAATAATTTGGAGTATCTTAGTTAAAGGACCTAAGCATATCGGTAATGTTTCACTTCAAAGAATTGATCTAATTAATAGGTCTGCTGAAATTGCCATTGTAATTGGTGAACCAGATTATTATGGTAAAGGAGTTGCGACTTTTGCGGTTAAAGAGATATGCGAGCATGGATTTAAAAAACTTGGATTGAATCGAATCTGGAGTGGCACAGCAGCAACAAATATCGGTATGCAAAAAGTATTTGAAAAACTCGGGTTTAAAAAAGAGGGTATCTTTAAGGAAGCAATGTTTCTTAATGGTGAATTTGTAGATGTTTATGAATATGGATTGTTGAAAGAACAGAAAAATATAGATCCTTTTGAAAAAGTTTTTGGCATATCTTCTGAAAAACAAAGCGATCAAGAATTAATCAATAAGATAGAAGAAATTAGAGGGAAAAATAATAAACGATGGATGGATTTGGTAAGGCTTGCTTTTGATTCTGTACCGGAAAAGGCCAAAGATATAATGAAGAAAATTGTTGATTGTGATAAGCAAATACAGGAAGCAAGTTCTAAGTTGGCAAATTCGGATAAGATACCTATGCCGAAAAGCTATACTGGAAATTAATTTTAGCTTGGCTTTATTTTTCTAAAAGTCTCTATTATAATAAGTCAGAATCAAGTTTAAGATGGTCTTTGAAAATTAATAGTTTGCTGGCTGTGGCGGAAAGTTGGCGAAAGGACATTTGGGTAGACAAAAGATTGCATGAACAATCTTCCAAAATGACGCTGAATAACCCACGGAAACGCACCGCACTTTGGCCGAGAAGGATCTGCTGACGAACTGTGCGGATCAATCGAGGATTTACTCGCGCAGCAGCGTACGAGCGTAGGGCAGAAGCTACGCAAATCGGTTGTCCAGGTTCGAATCCTGGCAGCCATGCAAACAAAAATTTTATCTACTCTTTATTTTTTAAAACTTTTCTATTATAGTATTTCAGAATAACAATTGATCTTTGAAAATTAAATCAGTTACAGATTAAGCCTACACGCAACTTAGCTCAATTTGGTAGAGCGATTCTCTCATAAAGAATAAGTAGTTGGTTCAAATCCAACAATTGCAACCAAAGTAAAAAGCTTATTCGACTTACTGATTTAAAAGTTCTTATGGCGGGTATCATCTTAAGCTTACATGTTTCTGGAGTAAACAATAGAGAGCTTATATAACTTCTCGCCATTTTTAAAAAGTTTAGCAAGCACCGCATTAAGCTTACATGATACTTGAAGGTTCGACTCCTTCTATTTTCTTCGGAGAATAAGGCGGAATGGTATACGCAATTGACTCTAAATCAATCTGTATAATCAACATAGCTTATACGACTTCTTGCTAATTTGAACACAAAAGGGGATACCGCTTAAAAGTTTACATGATTAGCTCAATTTGGTAGAGCAATTGCATTCCAAGCAATCGGTAGCAGGTTCAAGTCCTGTATCAAAAGTAGTATAAAACTTTTTCGACTTTCCCCTTTTTTTAGTTTTACGCCGAAGTAGTGTAGTGGTAACACGAGTGTTTTGGGAACATTCATGCAAGGTTCGAGTCCTTCTTCGGCGACCAGTTAGATTTCTTTTGAGACGTCACATATGATTTGTTTTATACCTTCAGTCCTCATAGGCAAATCATTATGCTCAAAAGTAATATATGAGGATGGCTAAAAACGGCTGATGAGTTTAGGAATATGAGTGCTAATCCTTTATCGAAGGACATCGAAGGAACAATGCATCCGCACTCAAATTTTAATAGGCTTGAGAAACAATAGTATTCTGATTCTCAAGCCTATTTTTTTAGAAAAAATTTATGCGCCTGTAGCTCAGTTGGATACGAGCAAATGACTTCTAATCATTAGGTCGCAGGTTCGAGCCCTGCCAGGCGCGCCACTTTAAACGGAAAGAATAAATCATGAATAAACATAAAAGAAAAGCAGCAAAAAGATTAAGAATTGCTGTTAGAGCGACAAAGCACTATAATTTGTTCTATTGTAAAAAATCTAACAACCAAAAGGAAAAATAAAATGGAAAAGATCGCAGCATCGCAAAATCAAATTGTGAATCAACTCCTGCGCGTCGGTCATGGCAATCTCTCTATTTACAATGATATCGGTTTGAAAGCAGTAAAGCATGAGCCAGAACTGTTTGCACATATCATTGCGTGGAATGAACTGAAGGGCGAAGTAAGAGATAGTAAAGTGGCTTTTCCTATTCTATCTTTACGCAGCAGCAAAGATGATGAACTATATGAAAATGCCGCCGCTCATCTCTGCAAGCTTTCCCCTAAAGACTTCTTGAGGGCTTGTAGATACCATAGAGAATTGCCGCTATGTCAAGAGGGTGGCGGTACTTGGTTAAAGCAAGCTGTTAGAATGTTTATCAGAGAAAGAGAAAAGTCTATTGGTTGGTGGGATAGAACTGTATTGCAGCATAGAGAATCCATGAAAAGTCTTTATGCTATCTATCATGTCAAGCCAAATAAACGAGCACAAGAGATTCTATTTGAAAAGAAATATCCAAAGAATAGTGTTTTTCAAGTTGTCAAAGATTTAAAAAACATGAAAGCGCAAGAAGCCGCTGGTGCAATTCTTAATCATAAGATACCATATCTTATTGCTGTTGGTGCTCTTGGTGGTATTAAGGGAAAGTCCGATGTTATTCTTGCTCTGATTGAACGCATGACAGGAGCAGAACTTATTACAAATACAAACATGCTTCAAAAAATGGGAGTATTTGAAAACCCTGCATTGAAAGCTGCTTATGATAATGGTATAGTAAGGATGCAGAAAGATAAGAAAACACCTTCGATGAAGATAACGAAAGCTGCTGAAGCGGTAGCAAAGACAGATAAGAAGCTTTCCGCTAAACTTCACAAAGCGCAAGAAGATAAGTTGGACAATAGTAGTATTGATGGTGATTGGCTTGTGCTCGGGGATCGCTCTGGCTCTATGCAGACTTCTATTGAAGTTGCAAGAAATGTTGCTGCTTTGATTGCAAGACAAGTTAAGGGTAATGTTCATCTTGTTTTTTTTAATGATACTCCGATTTATTTTGATGTTACAGGAAAGACATTGGAGCAAATTAAGAATGATACAAAACGATTGACTGCAACTGGCAGCACTTCTATTGGTTGTGGCTTGGAGCTAATTAAAGAAAAAGGAATTGTGGTAAACGGAATTGCTGTCTGTACTGATGGCGGTGATAATCGCTCTCCTTATTTTCACAATGCTTATGATGATTATAGAAGAGATATTGGTATTGAGCCAACTGTTTATATGTTTCATGTTCCTGGCGAAAATGATAGAATGTCTTCTTACTGCGAGAGTGCAGATATTCAATTGCAAAAGTTTGAGCTTGGGAATAATGTAGATTATTATTCACTTCCCAATTTGATTAAGACCATGCGAACAAGTAAGTATAGTTTGGTGGATGAGATCATGCAGATTCCCTTGTTGACTCTTAAAGATGTATTTAAAAAGGAGGGAAGGTAAAATGTATGCAGAAAGAAAAGAAAGAAAACTTAATACAATTCATATAAGAGAAATTGTAGTTAGTGCGATTCCTGGAAGCAGTCAAAATGTTTGTGAAGAAGAGTGTATGATTCTTTCAATAGAAAAGAAAACTAATGTTGTTTTAGTTCTTAATGATCGTAAATACTTATTTGATTTCTGCAAAATGGTATCTACCATAAAAGAACTCAAAAAAGGAGAAAAGCAAAAATGAGAAACTTGATTATTAGCGAAACTACTTGTTTGGAAAACTTGTCTTTGGAAGAATTGATTCTTGGCAAAGCACAATTGAAAGTACTGTCTGATGGCTACGAAGAGTTGAAAGTCGATGCGCCTGATTGGGTTTTGGTTCAAAGTTCTGCTATTGTTTCTGAAATCAGCAGACGCACTAAAGATGAATTGCTCCGAAGGTTGAAGGCGGCAAAAGCGCGGCAAGCTTCTCTATTGTCCAGGAGAGAGATTCGGCAAAGTGTAGATGCAGAAGTGGCGGAACTAGAAGCAAGGTTGAAGTAACAAATATGCCGCATTTAGTTCTGGGAAGAATAGTCAACATGATGCAGTAAGACAGCACGACGGCCAATGGTGATCATGCTTGAACAGCATATGAGAAAGGAGTTGGTTCGAGTCCAACAATGCGGTATTTTAAAAGAAACCGAATATGCGTTTAAACTCAATTAGAAGCTGTTCTGACGTTGCAGAGAATAAAGCCAAGGGCAAGTATGTATCTTTGCCCTTGGCTTTATTTTTAGCTCTATTCTTATTATAATTGATATATGAAAGTATCTTACTTTAAACATCGCTCCGATATGTCCTAAGTGTAAAGCAAGAGGATAGACAAATGCCAGCATGTAGACAATGTTTATTCCAGCAAGTTAAAGCAGATTGTCTCGGTATTGATCCTAAGTGGAGAGACTTTCCAGATCATTATCATTGCTTTTTCGAGCATTGGTCTTGGACTACTATGTGGAGTTGTGAAAAGTATGAATACACAGAAGATTGGGAAGAAAGAATATGATAACACCAACGATATGCTCAAGTCTGCATTGTAATTCTTATCCATGCAATTACTGCGAAGAATGTTCACATGCCTATTTTTTAGGGTGGGCAACAGCAGATAAAGGCAAAGTATATAGATGGCATTTCAATCCTTATTATGGATTTGAATTTCTGAAAGCAGATTTTAAAACACCATTAAAAAAACAATATTACAAAGAAAATCATGTCGTATGGAAGTTGATAGAAAATTGGGAAGATAAAATCAAATATAAGAATATGTGGAGGTAACAAATGAGAATAAATCATTTATTCAAACATTGGTATTTAGGCTCTGAAGCCTTTGAAAAAGATTGTTTTTGGAGTGATTTAAGCAGAAGAGAAAATTGGGATAGTTTAAACAAAACAAAAAGATGGGATGATTTCAGCGAAAGAGAAAGAAGATTTTATATCAACTATTCAAGTTTCTCAAGTGTATGTTTTTATCGGCACATGTGGGAGTAACAAATGAAAAAGCGAAGAGACGGCTTACAACCAATAAGAAAAGTTGTTAAAAGAATAACTAACTGGGGAGGGTTTCTTCTTAACCCACCAGAAGAATGTCAACATAAAAAGAATTTAACAGGAGGATTGTGGGTTGATTTAGGATGTTGTCAATCTAAAACTATTTGCAAAAATCAATGTGAAAGATATTTATCTTTCTGCAAAGAAACGCAATACGAAAGAGATTCATATTTGGTAAACAACAATGTAATCCTGCCTTCATTCAAAGCAAAAGATGATAATGAAAAGATAGAAGTTACAGAAGATGCCATAGAAGAAACAACGGAAACAACGGAAGAAAAACCAAAACGAAGAAGGAGAGAATGACATGGAAAAAGAATATGTAGAACTTGTTACAAATTATCTTGATAAAATTGCCGAAAAAATCGGAGTTACTGTAGAACAAGTTTGGCCATGGTTGGTTAAACAACAAATTGTTGAAGCATATTCTGCTTTGATTTTATTTGGTTTCTTTATTATTCTTACACTAATAACAATCGCATTTTTGTTTATTGGAGATAAATACAAATTATTTGATTGGGATGAGGGGAACAAATATGTCTATTTTTTCTCCATTCTTTGTATTGCTTCATTAATTGGATTGATTGCTTCTGGCATTGCTACTATTTCCGAAGTTCCAGATTTATTTAATCCAGAATACCAAGCGTTGAAAGATCTTATAAGGATGGCCAGATAATCCAACAAACTAAAAGGAGAAAAATCAATGATGAAAGATTATTATCTGTACGAGAGAACAGAAGATAACAAGCCGATGATTACTGAATGCTTTCTAATTGATGGCGATGAATATGCAAGGGGTATTTCTGTTTGTTCTTACGGAGATAATCCTTGCAAATTGACAGGAAGGAAAATTGCTTTTGAAAGAGCAAGACAAGCATTGTTTACAAGAAGTTCTTTTAAAAACGACAATCCTTCTGTAAAACACAATCATCCATATTATATTTCTTTTTATAAAGGTTACTATATGCCTTCTGATCTTACAGAGGTAGAAAAGAAGTTTATCAATAACTATAAAAACAGGCAAGCGAGAGGATGAATATTATGAATCCTATGTCTTTTGTCATATTGAGAAAACATCTTGCAGAGAAAGAAGAAGAATGTAGTGATTTAAAACACAGTATTAAGTGTTTGGTTATAGCTTTAATTGCTACGCTAATAACAACCGGTATTTATAATTATTATAATGCAAAAAGACTTGTAAGAAAATATTCATATTCTAATTATTCAGGAGCAACAGAAAATCAATATACTAATGTAAGTATTGCGCCAGATGGAACAGCAACTTTTACTATGCCGGATGGGGCTACTGGATGGACAGCAGAAAGTAATAAAGCTGGAGTAAAAATTGTTGCTTATGGCGCTTGTGTAGACAAAGCATTATCTATTCTTTCTATTCTCGAAAGAAATAATAAGCTGGACGATACCATTTATCTTGCTGTTGGAGATGCTATTGCTGCATGGCATGTTCAAGTTGTAAAGTTAAACAAACAAAACAATGAAGAAAATGAAGAATTGGGAATTGTTTATTATCGTCTTGATGAAAAATATAATGTTGTTGTAAGCGATTCTGAATTTCCAATGCCGCCGCCTGTTTTCTATACTCCAGAAGTATTTAGAGAAGCGGCAATGAAATATAGCGAATTATCTTATGTTGAAATGAGAGATTTTGCAGCAAAATATACAGCATCGAAATAACAATATCAGATAGGCGAGGTACCCGCTGAAAATCCCTACAAGATACATGCTCACTTCTCATAGTTCTCATGTTGAGTAGGGATTCTGATTTATGAAAAGGAGAATAAATTTTGTTCAATAGAAATATCGAAGCATTAAAGCACCATCTTATTCCAGAGTTTATTGAAAAGATAGAAAAAGCAAATCTTCCAGAATGGGTAGAACTAATCAAGAGTGAAGACAATACAGACAATCTTCTAATTGTTAAAGGAACAAAAAGAAAATCTCTGTATCCAATTGAAGGATGGAAAAAAGAAGCGGATGCAAGACTAAAAGATTTTTCTTTCAATAGTTCCAATGCGACAATGATTATCGGCATTGGCCTTGGTTATTTTCTGCAAGAAGCATTAAACAAAGCAGAAGATAAACATATTATTATTGTAGTAGAATCCGAACCAGGACTATTGAAAGCGGCTCTACAAAGAATAGATATTTCAAAAGCAATAAAAGAAGAAAAGTTGATGATTGCTCCAACTATCGATGATCTATCTTATATGTTGGAGTTGATTAATGAGAAGTACGTTATTGACGATTGGGCAACTTGTATTGAAGGTTATACAATAGACAATCATGCATATCAGCAAATTTCTTTTGAAGCATTATCTATTCTGAATCAAACAAGATGCAATATCGGAACGGTTGCTAATGCAGGGAAACAAATTGCCGATAACGATATAAGCAATTTGCCATACGTTATCCATAGAAGAGGCGTTAGAGAACTTGAAGGGCTGTACAAAGGACTTCCCGCCATTCTTGTTTCTACTGGCCCTTCTCTTTCTAAAAATCTTCATCTGTTAATCGAGGCTCAAGAAAATGCAATCATTATTGCAGTAGGACAAGCATTAAGGCCGTTGCTTGCTTATGGTATCAATCCAGATTTCATTTGCTCTGTTGATTATGGCGAAGTCAATCTAACGCATTATGAAGGATTGATGGAAAGCAATATTCCACTTGTTGCTTTGAATAGGTCTTTTGCCCCATTACTTAAAAGATGGCAAGGGCCTATGTTTGTCGCTTGCTCGCCGCAAATAGATATGCATCCAGATCATAAGAATAGAATACACAAAATCCTTTCTGATAAAGGATGGACTTTGCAAGGCGGTTCAGTTGCTCATATGTGCTACGGCCTAAGTATTCTCTTGGGTTGTTCTCCTTTGATTATGATCGGCCAAGATTTAGCATATGATTCCGAGCAATCTCATTTCCAACAAGCAGATAGCAGGGGTATTTTAAAACGAAGCGAGCAAGGCGATATTAAATGGGAAGTGCAAGACCCACGTTGTCATTTGAACAAAGTACAAGATATTTCTATGGGGCCACCTATTCCTGTCGCTGGATATTTTGGTGGTGAAGTTATAACGAATGTTGGCCTTGCTTCTTTCATTACTTCGTTTGAACGATTCATTAAAGGAATGGATTCTCATGTAATCAATGCGACTGAAGGTGGTGCTAATATTCAAGGCGCAAAAAGAATGTCTTTGAAGAGAGCATTGGAAACATATTGTAAAGATAAAATTGAAGATAAAAGAGATAAACTTAAACCATTGCTTTCTAATTGTAGTAATGCATTAGAACTTGTAGATGAATCAATACCTCTTCTTGAAAAAGAAATATCTCTTTTGAACGAATGTCAAGTAAATGCAAAGAAAGCACTTGATACAAATTCAAAACTGAAAGCACTAACTTTAAAAAAATTGAAGAAAGATCAAACAGACAAATTCAATAAACTTCTTTCAAGCAATAAACTCTATAGTGATAACGCACATAATATAGCTGTTAGATTGCCTCTTGTTATTCTCGCTTTGTATGGCGCAACAAGAAAGATTAACCATGCAGCAATGAAAGTTGATGGTAATCAAGATCATATTCTTACTTCATTAGAAGATGCTAAAATTAGAATTGAAAGAAATAGAATTATATTGCAAGCGGCATTTGATGCCTGTAAACAATTGAAGCAATCCTATAAAGAGACACTACAACAATTAACAAAAGTATCCGAAGCAAGAGATTTATCTTTACTTATTCCAAAACAGAAAGAACCAGAGCCAAATATAGAAGATGCGGAACAATACTTTGCTGTTGGTAATTTCGCAAGACCTATGCTTGAAGCAAGTAAATTTAAACTTATAGATGAAAATGCGACTGATGTTTTATTAAAAGCATATCGCCTATTTAATGAAGCAATTAAAAAAGCAAAAGAACTTCCAGATAATAGCGATACAATTGAATCTATCCAATTAATGTTTGACGCACAAGAGATAGGTAGAAAAGAAAAAGACTTCACAAAAGCAAAAGAGATGCTCGAAAAAGCAGTTGATAAATCTCCAACAAACGAAGTAGCAAGGTGGGGGCTTGCTACGGTACATTTCCAAATCAAGGAATATGAAAAATCAATTCCTATTTACAATCAACTCGTTAAAGAATATCCAGAAAAGAAAAGATATAAATTTGAACTTGGGCAAGTACTTGTATGCGACGGAGAAACAAAAGAAGATACATCTAAAATTATATACGGAATTGATACCATTTTAGAAGCAATGAATGGTGCAGAAGAATTTGATTCGTTTCTTCCTATAATTGCGGATTTACTTTGCAATCTAAAAAAACACGGCGAAGCAATTGTTCACTATAAAGAATATCTTAAAAAGTATCCTGCCGATTATGAAGTATGGCTAAAGTTATCTTCTGCCGCTCTTGTCTGTGATAAAGAAGATTTAGCGATTGAAGCAAAAGCAAAAGCAAAAGCAATAAAAGGAATATCCGAATGATAGAAAAGAACTATGAAAATAATTACAAAACAACAGCACAAGATTTTGTGCGATTTAAGAAAGAAGCAGAATATTGGATAGAGAGATTTGGCATGTTTGATATAGAATTATGCATAGAACATTGCCAAACAGAAGAAGATGCAAGAGCATTTGCAACAAGCGATATGGAGTCTAAAACTTGCTGCATTACATTACAAAAGGATTGGAATGCGACACCAGAAGAAACAGAGATAGAGAAGATTGCTTTTCATGAAGTACTTGAAATTCTATTCGGGGATTTATGGTATCTTGCCAACAGTAGATTTACAACAGAATTAGAAATGGAAGCAGCAAGGCATAGAATAATTAGAATATTTGAGAATTGCTTTTGGAAACAAGACTTTCTAAAGAGAAAGAAAGGAAATAAAAAAACATGAAAAAGATTAAAAGTACTTTATTGTTTATGTTGATGTTTTGTTTTATTGGTGTGGCTTGTGCCGATTCGGACGAACCAGTATCGGCAGAATCATTACTAAAGATTTTTAACTATGAAAAAGCATATAGAATATCAGTTTCGCACGATATAGATAGAGATAATTGTAGATGGTCTGTGGCTATTAAAGGTTGTAGATGCTCGGACAATATAGCAGTATTTGAATGCAATAGGAATCTTGAAGAAGCAATTAAATCCGCAATAGAAGATTTTGATAAAATTAAATGCGATTAAAACCAATAGAATGATTGAAAAAACAATATTAAGGTACATAATGATAGGGAGAATGTATGTACTTTTGGGTGTTCAACAATATCAAGAATAGTCATATTAAAATAAACATAATGGGGATGATTCAATTCGCCAAATCTGCGAAAAAGCACATAATCAGAGGCAACCCTTCATGGATGTGGATAGCGCAAATTAGGGGATTTTTTATGTGCTTTCGGCAGTTACTTACAAGACCAAACGACAAGAACGAGTCATAAAGAAAGGTGAAATAATGAGAGCGATTATAATCGAAGAAGAACGGTTCACTGAAATTTTAGATATACTAAGATATGAAAGTGAACGCATGGCTAATGATAGTAGACTTCGCGGAAGTATATCTCCGCAAGTATGGTCTGCTGCTGTTAATGATGTACATCGTAACTTTCACTTTCATTTGGTTCGCTGGATGCAAAGCCACGGAGCATCTGGAACTAAAAGATAATAGCAAAATCATAGCTAAATAGTGCTTGCGTACTTATTATTAATGCAAGCACTATTTTATCTACACATAAAACAAACTAATATATTTTTCATTCCTTTTTATCTTCTTCTTTTTTATTAAGACCAAAGTATTTCCCTATCTTATCTGCTATATCGTCATCGCTCGTCCACGGAGTCCAAGTAGTAAATTTCTTGATAAGATAAACAACGGCACCACCAAACATAAAAACCATTATCAAAAAGTCTTTTCTGATTATATCTAATATCGACATAATACTTACATCAGAAAACCAATATAAAATTTCTTTCCATTCCATAATTACTCCTTATTGTGTATACATATAGGAGAATTATATATTCCTATTCTATCAAATTCTCCAGGGCGTAAAGCATATCCGCCTGTAAGTTCTTCTGTAATTAATCCAGTTCTAACAATCGAAATATGCCAGCCTTCAGAGCAGAAGATATCTTTATCATCAAGTTTTACTGGTCTTCTTGCATTACGAATTAGGTTTATATAATCATAATGTTTGCCTTCAAGTTTCTTTGCTTGTTGCACTATCTTTAATCTATAGTCTTTGTATTCTTCTTTTAATTGAAGCCAATAAACAGTACCATTATATCCACTAACAACATCAGAAAGATAAGATAAATGAAAACCGTTCTTATCTGCTTCCCAAATATATCTTCTTTCTTCGTTATCTCCTACAAGCTGCATCAAAGCAACACCGGCAGTATGGCTAACATTTTTCCCAGTAAACATTCTAATTGCAAAACCAACTAAAGTGTCTGGAGCAAACTCTATTAAATCTGCGTGGCCAAATTGGCTTTGATATTTGTAGTATAGGTCCATATTAATTACATACCCATTCGCAGTATTTGTGCTAACGTGATCTTTGGTGCGGACGAATTGCAATTTGCAGGGAAATTCCAAGTTACACTTTCTGGATTTTCAGATGTCATTATCTCTATTTTTTTAGTATAATAATACAACAAAACAGTATTTTTAATCCAATCAAAAATAGATTTACAAGCTGCTCGCTGTTGGTTGTTACTATCTGGATCAACAAAAATTGCCTGTAAAGTAATTTGAGTAGGCTGTGGAAAATCACAAGCAACAAAAATATAAGAATGCATATTAAATTCTAAGCGCTTCCAAGCATTCTCTCTTCTTTTCCCAATAGGAATTTCAGATTGTGAATTGACAGAAGAAAAAGAACTACCATTATATCTCCATCCAATATTGCAAGCTTGTCTATCTTGAATGACAACAGCATTGTTTGGACGCTCATTAATACTATTAATTATTCCTATGTTTGTTACTATATTGTTTTTGTCTAATACTGCTACTTTAAGCATTAGTTATAATACTCCTCAACAATAATTACTCCTTGAAAACCATTGCCACCAGAATAATTATCAGAAGCATCTCTTGAAAATGCAGCACCGCCGCCTTCTCCGTATGCTGTTGCGTTTTCTCCATTGTCGTCAAGCTTTGGCAATTTACCACCACCAATAACAGGACAACATCCAGATACAGGAATACCAGCTATATATCCACCAACAATAGATCGCCCATGAGACGGAAGACCTCTTCCGTTAATGTCGCCACCAGAGCCAGCCCCTGGAGAAGCAGCAGTACCATTCCCAACTTGATTACCAGCAAAACCAGTATGACCAAGTCCTAACCCGCCTCCAGTAGCAGATAGAGAAATACTACCACCAGCAAAAGAAGTGCTACCACCTGCTGACCCTGCATTGTCTCCAGAAGCACCGCCAGCGCCGCCAGCGCCAATTGTATAAGTGTATGAACTTGCTGGACTTGTTATCAATTTACGACACCATCCACCACCACCGCCAGCAGCACTTGCAGCAGAAGTACTTGCTCCTTGGCCATCAATTCCACCGGCGCCACCACCTGCGCCAATGACCGTTACCATTAAACGAGTACAACCAGAAGGAACGCTATATGTAGCAGCAACGCCAGAAGTCAATACAGATATAGTCCTTAAACCAGAAGAAGCTCTAATTGCCGCTTCATCATCAATCAAGTTTGAAATAGCTGTATACAATTGATCTCTTGTGTCTGTAGTTGCTACTTTAAGAGTTTCCCCTCCTTCTTCTATTACTTTGATTATTTCTTCTTGAACAGAATTAAGCCAATCTTCTTCAACTCTTGTGCCTGGAGGACCATCAATAAACATTCCTCCACTATTATTTTCACCTTCTGTTCTATGCATATATTGTCTCCACTTTAAATCAAACTATGGTAAGATAACCTTGCATCTATCAAAGCTGTAATTGCTGCTGATAGTTGATCTCTTGTTTCAGTTGTCGCTGTTTTCAATGCTAATCCTGAATCTTCTATTACTTTTGCTATTTCTTCTTGAACAGCATTTAGCCAATCTTCTTCGACGCAAGTTGCAGGAGGGCCGTTGGTAAACATTCCTAAATTATGATTTGTTCCTTCTGTTCTATGCATATATTGTCTCCTTTTAAAAAACTATTAAGAACCGACAACACTCCAATCAGGCTCAAAGCGATAGATACCATTTGCTTCATTTTCTACAACACCAATGATCTTTACGCTTGTAGTAATTGTAACAGAAATACTACCACCGGCAACAGAAGCTAAATAGACTGGCTGACCGAGAAAACCACTGAATATGCCGCTGTATGCGCTTTTAAAGATCAATCCTCTTCTAAGCAGAATACCGCTATCACCACTTGTAATGTTGCTCATTGCAGCAGCAAGCAAGCAATTCTTTGGGTTGGAAATAACATCAGCATTTTTCCAAGTACCAGAGATAGTCATATAAAGAATATTGCCAAAGCTAATATTGCTGTCTACTACTTGACTATAAATCTTCCATCCTCTGCCGCCTTCTGCCGTAAGTTGAGCAGTAGCTGGCTGGCTCCAGAAATCGCCTTCATAAGCAAATTCAGAGTTCATTAGAGTTACAACAAAATCTCTTAAATCTTGAGCACTAATCTGCCCTGTTACATTGTCTGCGAACAAAGCTAAAATTGCTGCTCTCGTGCGTTGCGTATCGGCCATTGTTAGTTTTCCTTTCTATAATGGTTTGTAGAATGCTTCATCAAATGCTGGTTTATCAAATTCACCACCGCCATAATATGCAGTGAAAGAATTATCAAAACTTCTATCAAATGCTCCTTGCAACCAAGCTTGATCACTTGATGGCAGAGAATTAAAAGCACCACTAAATGCTGCTGAGTATTCTGGACCAAAGTATTCAAAAATAATAATCGTATGCGCTGGCTTGTGTTTATTTAAAACACATTGTTGCTCTACTGTTCCAGCAACAACAGATAACATATCTCCACACTGACTGCTACCACTTGTAAAGTAAATCCAATCATCTGGATTTATATAAGTGTTTACTTGCCAATAAAATATATTAGATTGATTTCCACACCCTTCTCCTGAAACACCTAACCCGCACCAGAATGGCTTAAATTCTGTAATAGTAATGGTAAAGCCTAAATCTTCTGCAAGATCAATATAGGCTTGTTTATTTAACCCCCCTTCTGAAACAAATTTAGCGAAAGCAGTTGATCTTCTTTCTGTAATTGTACTACTAACAGAAGAACATTCATCCGGCAAACCTAAATCTCTTTCATGATCTGTAAGAAGATCATAAGTTTTTCTTGTGTCTCTTTCTATAAGAAGATCGCCACTTCTTATATCTATTCTTGTAAGTTCTTCGGCGTGAGCATTTGATAGTTTATAGAGAACACTATTTACATCTCTGGACCATGCTCTACCACGAGGGAACAAGCTTAGAAACATTTTTAAATATTCGGAAACTGAATATGCCATTAATAGTCTCCAAAAGTAATTGTGCCAAGAGCATGTATTTGATTGGTAAGTGTAGTAACATCAGCAACAGGCAGTACAAGAGAAAAGTATTCAAGGTCGGACACTCTTCCTAATGCAGCTTGTATATCTGATAAATATATTGTCGAGCCAAGCCCACCTTGCCTGTCGATTAAATCTTGTATCTCTGCTTCAACCAAGGTTTGAACCGCTGCTGTATTTGGATAAATGTTTATCGTCATATTAATAGTTAATTCTGTAATAGTAATCATGAACAAACCAGGCTCGGCTGTAACTGGTATCCCAACAGTTCTATCTGTTGCTGGATCTGTATGCTCTACAAGATATGCTCTTACAAGCGCAACAGTTGCAGCATTTGGAATATAAGGAGTAGAATCATCCATAACAAAAGCACAACCAACAGTACCAGCGCCATTATAGGCTGGAAAAACCCATGCTCTTGTTACCCCTGCATACTCTAACATCCACCGCCAATAGTCATAAGAGCAACCACCATAAGGAGGATATTGCTTCCTTAAAAGAACTCTTTCCCTTAAATCATCGTCTGTTTCTTCATCCGCTCCGCCAGTCAAGCCACCAGTAGCTACTGTTGCTTGAGAAGATACTTCAGCAATAGGAGAAACAAAAGATAGAATTGCGCCAGCATCTTGATTGCCACTATCGCCACCTTCGCTCGCTGTTATTTCTATAGATAAACTTGTTCCAACAAAAATCTCATCTTCATCCGAAACATAAGTAACCCCATCAGAAGATTGAAATTCTGTAGCCGCAAGAATTATCAATCCAACACTTCCAGTTAAAGTCAGTAAGCCCGTAGCTTTACTTGCAGCAACTCTATTTATGCCATATTCATCCGCTATTGCTTCTAAACCTTCAACATCAGCAGTAGTAGCAAATAATTGTTCTGCTTGGAATCCAAGATAACTATATAACAGATGAACAACGCCAGCATATACTCTTGCCAAAACTTTTAAAACACTTCTACGAAGCAAAGACTGCCCATTAGTGACATGAGTCTCTATATCGCTTTGGATTCTATCTACCAATTCAGTTAGAGTTGGTCTTGTAAAAGGCATATCAAATTCTCCTCAAAACCCTACCACGTTATAGGACCATCTTGCCATGTAGCAACAGTACCTTGCCAACTATCTCCATATACTCCAATTAAAGTTCTTGCAGAGTTAGAAGATAGAACTATTAATTCGTTATTAAAAGAGATTGCTATTGTTGTTCCGCTTATTAAGTATATCTTAACACTTAAAGCAAGTCTGTCACTTCCAACAGGCTCTTGTCTTTCTGATTCTACTTCTATCTTATAGGCTATTTTATCATCTATCATCCACTGAAGACATTCTTCTGCATACTGCTTTGCACTAACAACTATAGAAGGAATTGTTTTTGATCTTTCTAAAAGCCAAAGCCTTGAACCTATTCTATCATTATCAACTTCTGGAGAAGCTAAATCCCCCCACCAGCCGCGCTTATCAAGACTATTTGAATCCGGTAATTCATCATCATCTAATGCCCTTCTATCTGTAAAAAGAGATATTAAAGCAGCAGAAGCAAATCCAGCTTCTGACTCTAAGTCTCCATTAAGATAAGACATATCTGCTTCAAGAAAAATCTCATCCCAAGAAAGTTTGATTTCATCAGCCATTTATACACCCTTTACATTAGCAGTCATATTGGCGGCGGCTAAAGTAGTATTTGGAGCATTTGTTACAGAGCCAGTTTCATTATGTGTATGATTATTAAAGATAGATACAATATCACTTGTAGCTAATGTTTTCCCTGTGCCAGAAGCGCCACCAAGAGTTACAGAAGGAGCATTCAGAATAATAACAGCGGCAACAATTTGCTTGCTTGTTGTTATTGTTTCTGTATCATTGGCAGCGTTCTTTCCCTGGTTGCCTGTTATAGTTACTTGCTTATTACCTGTAATGGTTTCCGTTTTATTTCCGCCGATAATATCTACCTTATCTTGACACTTGGTTTCTATTTCATTGCCGGATTTTAAGTGTATTCTATGGTTAGGAGATGATAAATCCTCGTGAGTATAAATAGCCACTTCTCCAGAAGCTAAATCAGTTGGCCTATATCTTCTATCATGAACACAAAGTATAATTCCGTGATTACGATTGCCGTTTACGAAAGATGCCAATGCTTCAGAATTTACCAATGGATAAGTAGTGAATCCATATTCCTCAAATCTTTCAACATTGCTCGATATTTCATCTGCAAGTAATCTTAATTGTAAGAGTTGAGTACTTTTTGAATTATCGATATAAGAGACAATGGCCCTACCTATAAGCATATAGATTTGTCTCTTTATCGGAGCAAGCAATCTGGAAATTGGTTCAATCATGCGCCTATCATTCCTAATATGTCTACGTCGTCATTTGAGCCAGTTATCTTTTCTGGCATTCTAATCAACTTATATGTCTTCTCATCTACAAGAGTAATTTCTGTTATCTTTCCCCAACCACCCAAACGAAAAATAATAGAAGAAGAAAGAAAAGAACCATTTACTTTGTTGATACTATCAACAACCGAATAGGTGGCATTTAAAGGCCAAGGCGTTCCGTCTTTTTGAAGCCAATCGTTTATAACATACTTATATGATCTGGACTTTCCAGCCCTAACCATTGATTCCCAATCTGCTCTGTTCTGGCAATTAGCTTTATCTGATTTATCTTCATGAATAATTACTATCGGTCTACTTCTGGATATAATAGGGTCCACTGCATATCTACTTGGGCCTATATAAGTTTCTAATTCATGGAAAGGATCGCCGGTATTAGAGCCTTTTACTATATACTTACTAAATCTTTCCGTATTGCTTTGATAAGAATTGCCAGCAAGAACATTCTTTCCGCTTTCAATTGCATTGACCGCTTTTCTATTTGATGCTGCGCGAGTCATTGTCAATTTACCATCGCCATAGCTAACAGGAAGAAAAGCATATAAGCGCATTAATCTTGAAAGAGAATCAGCAACAGTATCTCCTTCTTTGATTTTAAAAGAATGTCTTTCGTTCGCTGTACTTCTTACTGTTTCATCTACAACAACAGATATGCCAAAAGGAGCAACCAAATTCTTTACTAATGTTTCTACTGTTTGATTAAGCCACTCCCCGCTTTTACCTTCTTGATAATAAGAGCAATCAACAAGATCACCTAATTTATCTCTACCTCTTATTTGCAGAACATGATTAGAGCTATCATAATTCTTATCTATTTCTTCTACATATCCAGTTATTAATCTTGTTCCATTGATTTCTACAACTGCTTCTTCGCCCATGGTAAAATCAAAAGAATCAAATTGATTTGGATATTTTTCTGTATAAGAAAAAGCAAAAGAAGAAGCAAGCTGGTCCAGAGATTGATTGATCTCAAGTTCTTTCCATCCAGAAAATTCTTTACCATTTACTTTTAGTATAATTTCACTCATTCAGACAACATCCTTACATTATCAAGTACAAAGCCAGGATGTTTAAGTGTTGGCTGGTTGCGCTTGAAAACTTCTTCATCTCTACTGATATCTAAATACTTGCCATAAGCTAAATGCAGTATTGTTGTTCCTTCTGGAGATATTTCCTCTTCAACTTCATACGGAAGATTTATAAACTTTTGCTTTATAGCTTTTGCAAATTCGCTTCTTAAATTTTCTATATCAGAATAAATATTTCTGTTATCAACATAGATGCCATAATTCTTATATGGATCGCTTGCTGATTCGTCTCCAAGTTTTTCAATCATATAATCAATAGAATTTATAATCTGCGCCTTAATCTTTTCTACATCCGAAAGACTTCTATATTCAGAACGAATAGCAGCACGAACAGAGCCAGCCAAATACATTGCCTTAGTCATATTAATAAAAGCTAATCTATTTGCTGCTTGTCTTGCAGTTGAGTGCGTAGAGACGTTGATAGTTGTAAGAGAACCACCACCAGAGGAAGCATTGAAAGCTGTTCCAAATCCTGTTACATCATTAACGCCAACTATGCCAAGCATAGAAAGCACCATTGATTGCCCAAGGGTTTCGTTTACTTTATCCCCTATCGAAGACAATCTACTGCTTATAATTTGCCCACTACATTGACCGAGTATTTGGCCAAGATAGCCACTTCCTACTATATTAGCTACTTCTAAAATACTATCAACACAATCAAAAACCAAAGCACCTACTTGACATGGGTATCTAACTACTTCAAGCATTACTTCTCTTGCATCGTCAAAAGTCGATTTAACATAACTTAAAGAAGAACCAGAAGCATTACGCATTGCACTTACTTTATTTTTTGCAAAAGAAACATAAGAATCAAAATCATCTATCATCCCCGCAAGACTGAAAGCTGGAGCATCTTCCATATCATATTGCTCATAGAAAGAATCCAGCGCAGTATCTATCAACTTCTCCGATGCTTTATCTACTGCTCCAGAAGTATCAATTGATTCCTTTGGAAAGATTGCATCGCTCGTTACCATGAAAGTCATAGTAAAGCGAGCAATGCCGCCTTCATTAAACATTTCTCTTATTCTTGCTTTGCCTACAAGAGAAACATATTTCTCTCCAAGATAAGGATGTTTTAATGCTCCTGGCCCTGCTTGTTTTAAAGCAGTTATTAGATTATTTCTTTGTGAAAAATAATCATAATCATTTTCTTCATTTGCTATTACGTAGCCTTCAATAGTAAATTCATCTGTATCCAATCCTAAATCTTCTATATACGGATCATCCTTGAATGGATATTGATGAACTACATTCCTTCTTCCGATAGAGGCTTCATGCGAAAGAACATGAAAAGGAACACCTCTAAAAGATGCAAATTGTAAGTTAGCTCGCCAAGTCATAATTAATATCCATATCCAAGTTGATTTCCAAGCATATAATCACTTAAAATTTTTAGGCCAAAATCACTACTCTTCTTGACATCTTCTACTTGAGCATTCGTTCCTTGTTCTGCTTGCACTCTAATTGTTACATCTGCTTTTGAATGAGATTGAGCTAATGCACCATCAATAGAATGAGAAGATTTTAAACCTGGTTCGTTTGGCCAAAGCGATTCAGACAATTTTTTAGATGCTCTATATGCAGTAGTTGCCATAGTAACAGGAGAAGAAAAGAAGTTAGCACCTTTAATTGTTTTCATAAAGTTTAAAAATTCTTTGAATGATTTTATCTTCAAAGTAAATCTATCTATTTCATCATTAGTATTTTTAATCTGTAGTGCAATTCCAGCAAAGGAAGCAACTATCAAAGCAAAAGCAGGAGAAGCAGCAATGATTGCAAGAGATTTAGTTACAATAGCAAGACCAACTAATAATGGGCCAATAGCAGCAGCAAGTGCAGCCATCTTTATAGTAGAAGTTTTTGTTTGAGAATCCATTGATTTTAGCTGTTCAATGAACGGCTCAAGCCCATCCATTACTTCATTAAGTTTTGGAAGTAGCTCATCTCCAAAAGCAGCAGAAAGTTGTTTTACTCTATTTATAAAAATTTGTAATTTGGATTCAGTAGTCCCATATCTTAAACCTGTTTGCTTTACAAGTTCTCCTTGCTTCTCCCATTCTTTGTTGCCTGTTGTTATAATTTCTCTGACTAAATCCCCACCCTCTGCCATTTTAAGCAATGTTTCAGCCAATCTTACGCCGTCAAACTTCATAGCATCTAATATTGCAGAAACATTCTTGCCGCTTTTATTAAGACCATCCAATCCTTTTGCAAATTTTAGTATTGCTTCAAGTGCGTCTTTCTTCCATAACTTCTCAAAATCTTTAACAGACGAATTAGATATCTTTGCAAAAGCTCGCATACGTTTACTGCCAGTGCCAATTTCTTTGCCTAACTCCATGATAAATCTACTCATGGCACCGCCGCCAAGTTCGGCTCTAATACCTAAAGAACTTAAAGCAGCAGCAAGGCCAAGCGTTTGCGATTCTGTCATTTTAATAAGAGCAGCAGAACCAGCAAAATAAGTTGCCATGTTCATAATTTCAGAAGCAGAAGTTTGAGCATTAACATCTAATCTTGCAAGAGTAGAAGCAAGTCTCTCAAATTGATCTTGGGGCATTTGCATGACATTAGCAAAACGAGCAAGAGCGTCAGAGCCGCTTTCTACTGTTAAGTTAGTAGTAGCCGCTAACGCCGCCATTGCTCTTGTAAAGCCTGGGATAAACTGTGTTTTAATATTTAACTGGCCAGCAGCTTCTGCAATTCTCATTATATCTTCTTGCGGAATTGGCGTAACCCTTGCAAGTGCTTCCAAGCTTTTCTTCATCGAGTCAAGCTCTTCTTTGGAAGCATCCACAGTTTTAACAACACCAGTCCAAGCAGATTCAAAACTGATAGCTGTCTTTACAGCCATACCACCAGCAAGAACTATAGGAGCAGTAAGATAAAGAGAAGCTTTCTGCCCGATGTCTTTCATGTTGTCGCTAAACTTCATCATGACAGTATCGGACTTCTTAACTTGATCCATGAATTTATTGAAGTTATGCATAGACTGCTTCAATGGACTGGAGAAGCGATCCACTAACTTCATTATAAAAGATAGATCAAAATTCTTCATTAATTACTGCCCCTTTTCTTGTTTAGCCAGTTGGAACCATCTATCCAAAAGTGTAAATCTTCTATGCTCATTTCCCATATAGAGACTGGAGCAAAATGATATGCGTCCGCTATCACCCATATCATTTGCTTCCAGTCTCTTGTGATAGGGACGCTGCTAAGAAAGGGCCAACTTTTTCTATCACCCCCATAAGATCGGGCATCTCTAACTCTTCAACAACTTCTTTAGGAACATTTGCCATAGCGGCAATTAAAGGCATCATTCCTATGGCAAGTTTAAGCATTTGCTTTTTATCCATTGCTTTAGGATCATCATACTCTAAAGCAAGAGCCTCTTCTGGAAGATATTGAAAATGCTTTGCTCTAAACTTTCCTATTGTAAGTTCTGTATATATTATCTCATTTACTGTTACTGGACTTTTAAGTAACACTTTAATACTATCCATCATTGTCTCCTTAGAAATTCTTTACTTAAAACTATAGAGCAGATTCAACGGTTTCAGTCCAATACGGACCTTGAAATTTAATGGTTGTCTCTCCTTCGCCACCAGTCAATTCAAAATTACGAATACAAGTTGCTCTATCCATAATATAAGCTTTACCACCACGAGCAGAGCGAAAGATAAGAGTGCCGTTTTCTCTAATTCTTGCAAGATCAGAAAGCATTTTATCATCTGTATCTGTTATCTTTACTTCACATTCTGCCATAATCGGATTTTCAATATAGCCATGAAGGCCAGTATCTCCGACTATTGCACTTAGCTCAAAGTTAGGCTCACCGCTAATGCCAAGACCACGAGCAACAGCGCCAGCCTTATTCAAAAGCATTTCTCCATTCAGTAAAATTTCCACTCGACCTGTGATTCTCATTTACTTCTCTCCTTTATTATATATGCGTCCAAGTTTTTCGCCTGACAATACAATGTATATTTGGTTCTGTTACATTAAATTTTTTAGCCAATTCACGCTGATTCATTTTGCCAGAATCATATATTTTTCTTATTTCAATTATATCTAATTCAACAAATTTTGCTGATGCATTCTTACAACCCAAAGAACAACCAACTCTTGATATTTCCATTTTTTTTCTTGTTTCTTCTGTCCATTTCTTGCCAGGTTTCCCTTTTTTTGGACTTGGTATTCCTTTTAAACCTTTATTCCACCCCTTCTGCACACCTTTCTTTCCTTTATTCCATGGTATTCTGCCTTTACAAGATTCAGATAATTTTCTTCTTTGTTCTTCCGTCCATTTTTTACCAAGCATTGATCCGGGTTTGCCATACATTGGGTTTTTATCACCGATAGCTTTTCCTTTATGAGAATCAGACATCTGCCTACGAGTTTTATCAGAATGTTTTAATCCAAAAATTCCTTCTCCGCCATCGGTCATATTCATGCCGTTTGGAACTTTAGTATTGAGGCTTGCGATATATAATTTCTCTTTATCGCAAGCCTCAATACAATCTTCTGCATTGTCTATCTTATATACTTTGAAGCTTTCTTTACCATATTTCTTAATAGTTCTTGAAAGAACAGTGTTTGTAAAAGTATTCCAATGAACAGCCATTCTTCTTTTGAAGCTATCAGTAATACCAATATAGCTTTTCTTATTTGCTTCGCAGTACATTCGATAAACAATATACATTAGCTAACCTATTGATTTTACAATATAAAACGAATTGTGCTGGCAAGTACACGGAACTGGTTCACAAGATCCGGGGGGAGCAAAACATCTACACGATTAACATCTGTTTGATTTCTTTCGACAATCAAATTCTCTATGAAGTCATCCAGATTCTCTACCAAGCCATCATCCCGTAAGGCAGTAAAAAGAGAGATACATTCTTGCCTTACAGTCGCAGGTGTTACGATATAAGCCCCAGGCTGTACTGGATAGCCATCATCCGCAAGCTTATATCTTGGAATAATAAATCTATTGGTCATGCGAATAAGGAATTGATCCCTAATTTCTCCAAGCGTTGCAAGCGTCTGAATATCCAGATAGCTCGGGTCTGCAATTCCTACTGCATTAAGTTGATAGGTAGTAATACATCGTTCAATCAGTACATAACCGCCTGGATCAACATAATAAGTAGCAATGCCGTCGTAAAGCAAAGTGTCTCTTTCACTTCTGGTGAACCTATTTGCAACAGGCGGCGCAAGCACACCTTTCAACTTTAAGAATTGCAATGGTCTTGCTGGATCGTTATTCAAATTCCAAGCAGCAACAGCTCCAAGAGAAGCGGCCCATTCTGCTGGATCAGTTGGGCTATCGTAACAACCCATAATAGTATTATGCGGAGAATTACGAGTGTTGCCTAAGGTAGTACAAGAAGCAGCAGTACCACGCAATGCAGCAAAACCGTGGCCTTGAAGATTAATCATTGGCCCAAATCTATCTTCAAGTTCCGTTTCTATTTCTGTTAGGTTGGCAGCATCAACATAAGGCTGAATAATGTAATTGAATCTTTCATTATCAATAACAGCCCAAGCATCGCCAAGATCAGAGTTAGTAGTACCGCCAGCCATTGCTGTAATCTGAGCGGAATCCACAAAGCAAGCAGGATCGCTTTGCCCCATATAGTAATTAGCCCTTACATCAATATAATTGCCAGCTTCGCCTTTATTCACAGCAGTGATACAAACAGCAGAAGTAGCAATAGTAGAGGCGACCACAGGCAAAGTAGAATCAGCATTGATTTTAGCTATGATAGCACTATTGGCATCAGCAGTACTCCAACCGCTTGTCATAGCAGTATAGCATTTAACACCATTAACAAGTAGGAAATAAGTACCACCACCAGAACAACTACCACCAGTAGCAGACAAAGCAACAGAAGTTCTGATAACACAAGATGCTTTTATACCAGCCGCTTCATCGCTCAAAGCAACAGCCCACAATTCAGTATTTGGGTTATTACTTTTAAATACTGCACACATGCGAGCAAGTTGACTTCCAGGGCCAAAGTAACCATCTGCAAGATTATTGTTTGTAATAGCAGTCAATACCAAAGGCTCAACAGAACCTTCAGTAGTTCTCTGTGCAACAATCAAAGCTTTATGAGGATTCTGAACAAGACGATTGCCGAGTGCTCTACTATTATCAATCTCGGTGTACACATTCGGAGTTCTGACGGCATCTGGAATATTATTGAAGGAAATTGTCATGGTTTAGTTTACTCCTTTCTCTTTCTCTGATTTTGCGGAGTACTGTCAAAACAATCTCCACAGTTTATTCTTCGTCTCCAATATCTCCCTTGTGGACCGATCCAAGGTTTCCATTCTCCATCTTTAGATAGAGGAGTCATTGTAACTGGATCGCGTACTATCAATCCTTCCTTTGGTTTCAAAAACTTTTCCATTCTTTTTCTCCGTTTCGCTGTTTATGATTCTCTAAGCACTTGCAAATCAATCATCTGCTCCATATCAGGAGCGAATGATTCTACTGGCAAGTCTTCCGTAACCGGCAAATTATCACTCTCTGCTAAAACCCATTGAGCATATATTCTGTCAAGATAACCAGTCACAGGATCGAATACTGTTTGAGTAGTTATCCCAACCTTATATTCAAATGTGAATTGATACCATAAATATCCTCTATCTATATCTAAGAGTTGACCACCACGATAATAGATCAATGTTTCTGTAGTATTTTCATCATCTTCTTCAAAAAGTAATCCAGTGTCATATCCTAAATAAGCCCTAAACATATCTTTTCTAATTTCATGCAATCGATTATATGCAGTAAAACCAGTTTTATCTTTAAAGTTTGTATCATTTTTTATTGCTACTATAACAGCAAATTGTTCTGTTATAATTTGCTGAATAGAAGTATCATTTTTATTTTCATCTGCAACATCAGTTACAGGAAGAACAAAAGCCATTTCGTTGTTAAGAGTATTGTCTTGCGCTATTGCATATTCAGCAGTACCGCCAACTCTTCCTTGGAAAAGCTGAGTTGTTTCTCTTAATCTTATGACAAGTTCGCCAAGTCTCATTTATAAACCCAATCTATTTAAATCGTAATATATTCTTGATTCTATTCTTGGCATCTCTGCCGCTACAGAAGGCTTTAAAAATGGCCTTGGAAGTATTTTGGTTTTTCTTCCTCTGCCAGCTTTGCTTGTTCCTTCTTCTAACGCTGCTGCATAAGGAGCACCGCTTTTAACTCCTACTTCCACATAGTCAATGCCTTCATCCATTACTATACTTCTAATCAATTGACCGCGATCAACAGCAGGAGCATTACCAGGGCTTGATGCTATATGCCACTTCTTTCCTCTTCTATATTTCTTCCCTGTTTTTGGAGTGTGTCGCATCAAGTTAATCATGCGATTTCTAATTCTATTTGCTCCCCAAACTAATCTATAATGAACAGCATCAAGTGCTTTTTGATTAAACTTATTTAATTTAATACTTATTATCTTGTCATCTGGCTCAACTTTTACAGATATGTATTTTGGCATTTACAATACTCCATCTTCATCTTGATTAGGAGCGCCAGTTCCAAACTCTTCTATCTCTTCGCACAGTATAGATAAATATTCTCCATTTTCATCTTTATCCATAACTCTTCTTGCTCTGAAAAATTTACCTGTGCTTGAAGTAGATAAAAGCATGATAAACATATTGCTTTTGATTGGATTTATATCTGCTATATTATCAAATACTGTTCCAAAAGCAGAAGTAAATTCAGAATGTAAATCATCTACGGCATTTTTTCTAATTACTATTTCATGAGATATGTTGCCGGTGTTTTCTGTACTGCTCCATCGCATATAAGCATTGTGAGATAATGTCGTGCATCCTGCCCATATCTCTTTTAAAAAGTTATATGTATGGTCAAAGCCACCTTCATCTGATTCTGCTTGAGCGGCATTGAACAAACGAATCCTCTTATCGAGATTTCGAGCAAGCCATTTAGGAGAATTTTTCAAATCCCAAAAGTAAGTATGTTTTTTCTTTCCGAAGGCATACATTATTGTTTACCTACATGCGCCCAAGCAATGCCTGTGTTTATATCCAACAATACTCTTTCAACAAAATAACCGTTTCGTTTAAGAAGTTCTTTTGCTGATTGAAGAGATTCTTTGTAGGATAAATTTAATTCACAAGCATCAACTATTTGAAGTGTTTCTCTCATATGTTTCTTATCCTATATGCTCCAAGTAAAGGCATAGCCATTTCAGGTGGTTCTCTGCTTATAGTTCTATTTTCTATTGCATGTAATACCCATTCCATTAAACCGTGCTTTATACCTTGTGGCACATCATCTACTTGATCTCCATATCCAGCAGTATATGTAATTTTAAAACCACCATAATATCTATCTGTATTTGTTGGAGCTGCCGCTCCATTTTTAATAATTACTTCACCTTTCTGATTTGAACTTGTTCTGAAAAAGTAATTATCTACACTATAAAGCGTTTCTTGATTCTCTTCGTCTACTGTTACAATAGAATCAACAGATATAAGTGGTGGCCTTGGAAGCTTTACTGGATTATCAGGCCAGTAATCAAACGATGCTTCTATCGTTTGTTCGAGAATAGCCCTGCCAAGCCATGACTCTGCTATTTCTCTAACAGCAGTAATCATAGTTTCGATAAGTGTATCTTCAGCGTCCGTCTCAATTCTACCCAGAGAACGTACTTCTTCAGCCGTAATAGGTTCGGACTCTGGAGATATTACAACTTTAAAAACCATATTTGCATGACCCGGCAAGGGCTTCTCGATAAGTGGCATTTACCGTCTCCGGCGTTTGTAAGATTGTTTGTCTTCTACTTCTTGAATATCTTCCTGTTCAATCTCAGGAATCTCTTCAACTTTTTCTACTTTGTTTTCTGGAACTTGCGCCATTTTATTTTGCGGTGCATTAGATACTGCTTTTACTTCTACATCTTGACAAGCGCCAATCTTCTTGAAAACATGATAAAGATTTTCCGGCAAATTATATTGCTCGCCCGCTTTATACTCCATAACTTTGATGCCATTTGGCGAGCCTTTTGTTGTTTTGGTCATCCTTACTAACATTATCCACCTCTAATTAAAATTAAGACGCAACCTGCAAAGTAGCACTTGCATTCGCTTCAATTACAGACCAAGTTCCATCTGTAGTACAAAGCAATTTAGCGAATGCAGCGGCGCTCATGTTAATACTTGAAATAGCAGAGCCAGAAGGTCTTTGCAAAGTAACACCAGTGACAAGAGAAACAAAAACATTTGCGTCTGTAACAAGGTTTGTGCCGTCCAAAACAAGAACCATACCTTCGCTTGGGATAGGAAGATACATAGAACAAAGAGATTGACCAGTCGGAGCAGAATACCAATGCACCCCATAAGCAGGAGAGAAAAGACTATTAGCAAGAACAGAATCGCTAATTGCCTGATCAGTTACAGTAAGCAAAGAACGAAGAAAATTTCTCATCGCTCTTGCCCCCATTACTGCATCATCCCAAAAAGCAAAGTCTGCTCCTTGATACATACCGATATCTTGATTATTATAGGAAACATCTTTAGTAGGGAAAAGAGGCATATTTTTTTACCTTTTCTTATTGTTTTGTATTGAGTGGGGATTTTACTCCCCACTCGTTAATCGGCTTCAAGGAGGAGACTGCCTATCAGCCGAACACCTAATTACTACACATTGTTAGTATCAACTGCTTGCTCTACATTATCAACAACGGGCCAATCCCCAGGATAGCCAAGCATCGCAGTAATCTCAATCGCGGCAGCGGATACAGCGGCAGCAGAACAAACAGCACCGACGCAATCCACATTAAGCCGCACATAACGTCTGGTACCGCGATAGCCAACAGCATGAACGGCACTACCCAAAGAAGCAGCAAGCCCGCTGTTAAGTTGGCCAAGAGACTTCACAATACCACCAGAAAGAGCAGTGATAGTAGAAGCAAGACCGATTACTTCGGTAATAGATACGGCAGCATAAGTACCAGCACCGCCAGCAGTAGAAGCATCCGCATGTTGCATAACAAACTGAACATAAGAAACGCTATTGACATGACTCAGTTGACCAACATTGATAATGAAAGTCAAGGACTCATACCCTTGAGTGTCGATGTCAAAACCAGTAATGTCGGTTGCAGCAAGATCCTGCGGGGAAACCGCTTGGAAAAACTTGAAATTCGATACACTATCTCTCAACATTTATTTTACCTCCGTTAAGTTATTGCTTCGGCTCAATTTGAAGAAAGAACCGAAGCAAATTTAATTAAGCAGCAATAACGCCAATTCTACCAGCTTCAAAGTTTACTACGTCCGCACCCACTCTTTTTCTCGTGTAGAATTCGATCATGGGCTTAGCAGTGTATGGATCGCGCTGAATAGTAATTCCAAGACGATCCACGATCATATAGAATTCCTGCCAATCAGCAAGAGCAACCGAAAGAGCATTAGCAGCAACAACCGGCATAGTAGTACTCATGCGAACGGGAAGGCCAAGAATCTGACCGGGCTGACCCATTTCCATACCAGGCTGCCAAATGTAACGACCCTGACCGTCTTTCAACTGCAAGGCATCGGCAACAGTAGTACGATTCATCAACCAAGTACCGCGACCAAGATAATACTCGGTCATGGAGTATTTGACGTTGATAAAGCCATCAGCAGTCAAAGCAGTCGCATGACCCATATTAATCTGCTCTACTTTTCCCCATTCAGGAGTGCCAGCAGTAGTAACATTGTCATAAGTCAAGAAACCGCGAGGCTTGCCAACACCATCACCAGTAACAAAGGAAGCGCCCTCACCACGAGCAAATCTCTTCGCAACGTGATCGGCAAGCCAATTCTCAATATTGATACCGCTATCTTCCAGCAGAGTTTGAGAGGCGCGAGGCTTGGCATAACAAACATGCACAGGGATTCTTTTCTTCTTCAAATCAGGCGTACCAGTTTCCGCACCAGAAGAAGTCTCGCCTTCCCACCCAAAACCAGCTTGACCGAAGTCAACCATCCACTCAATAGCGCCAGTAGTAATGCTTTCCAATGCACAAAGTTGACGAATAGGATCGGCTTCAAAAACACGAGTAATGATACGATTGCCCATAGCAGGGGTCACAGTATAACCACCATCAGGATCAGAACCAACAGTCAATGCTTTGTAAAGTTCTGCATCCATAGTACGCTCAGGCAAATCATTATTAGAGCGCATAAAGGCTTCCAAGCCCTGTTGATACTTCTTGAAAAGTTCAACATCGACTTTTACACCTTTGACTTTATGCCACTTCGCACCATCTTCGCGCATGGACATAACATTAATCTGCCAATCCAGAGCGGACTTCTCCAGCTTGCGAACATCTTCAGGAGACATATCGCCAGAACCATTAGGACGGCGCAAAGTAAGCTCCAAGGCATCCATACGTTTCTGCTGTTCTTTAGAAGCAGTTTCTTGAGCAGCTTTCAAGGTGTCCATTTCAGCTTGACGATTGACAATGGCTTCCTCAAATTTCTTTACTTGCTCTTTAAGCAAAGGATCGACACCCTTGATGGACTTTTCTACTTCGCCGACCAAATGCTTCAGCTCGGTATAATCAGTTCGCAAAGTCTCATAGTTCTTTTTAAGACCATCGTTCTGCCGATCAATCTCGGCAAAAACCTGCTTCACAACTTCCGGGTTTTGGCTTTTCTTAATTGCATCTTCTCTTTCGGTGGAACCGTCTTTTACTTCCCAAGTCATTTTGTTTACTCCTTAAATAAAATAAGTTAGTTAGAAATCGCAGGCGCGTTTACTTCTATTCCGCAGCTCTGCAAGCATTGCGCCAAGCTCATCTTGGCTTTCATCTTGCGCCCCTGACTCCCTCAAAGACGGCTTGATTAACTTTACTATATACTGAGCGGCAGACTTTGAAAGCCCTAATTCCCTCAAGGCTTTTTCCCAATCTCGCTCGGTTTTACACCCCTCAAAATCCTTTACCGAAGTAATAGTGGCTTGGATATTTGCAGGGAAAGTAACAGGGGAAACTTCCCATAAATTAATCTTCTTTAATACTCTAATGTATTGACCATTTACTTGTTCGATAAATTCACAAGCACCTGGATCTCTTGTTCCATCAGGTAGTCTTGGAAGATCATAGCCAATAGACAAGCCGCGCATAGCACCTTTGCGAAGAAGAGAATGTGTTTCTTTTGCTCTTTGAACATTTAAATCTAATTCGCCTTCTACCCAAAGCCCTTTATCTCTTTCTTCCATTACGGTCCAAACGCCAATTGGCTCATAGGAATTGTGTTGATAAAGCATAGCAATTCCAGTCCCGTTTCTCCCTCCATTTTCTAATGTTTCTTTGAATGCTCCTTTTACAACTACATCACCATAACTATCTGGTTTCCCGCCAAAAGTACTTCCCCATCCTTTGAATTTGCCTTCATCCGAAACATCATCGGATTTAATTTCCAAAGGCAAACCCAAAATACTATAAGGCGGAGGAGTGTTACCTTTGCCGAAGTAATTATTAGAATCTTTTTTCATCTTTTTTTCTCCTCATCGCTGTTGTTATCCCCTGGATACCAAAGACTGAAATCTTTACATTTATCACAAAATGCAACACCTACATAAGCGCAAGTGTCGCATGATTTCTTTTTCTCTTTATCTTTATCTTCTTCATTTTGCACAATACTATGCTCTTTTAGTATGATAGCTGGTGACGCAACGACAATTCACAATATTTCCAGCTCTACCTTTTGGATCACCTGGAAACATCAACTTGTCTCCAGATACATCAAAAGGAGTGTTTAAATCTCTCTTTTGGCCATTTGCTATTTTATGATTAAATCTATCTTTTGGATTTGCCCCTCTAACTCTATCATCTAATGTTGCCCGCCAAACTCTATCGTGAACATAGCCGGTGCTTCTTACCGCTTCATCTATTGATTTGTTTGCCGCCGAGTGTGTTTCTGTTCTTACTATCCTTGTAGCTCTTACCTTGTTAAAAGTCTTTCTTTTATCCATCAACTCGTTTACTATCTCAGCATTAGATAAGCCAGCCCTCATTCCATTTCGTATTAAGGACTGTATCAGTTTGTTCGTTGTTTTCGATATCTCTCTGGACTTATATAAAACACTTATTTGAGACCACTGTTTTATATTTTGCCAATAAATATCTTCCATTCCTTTTGTCTCTAAAACTGTTATTTCTTTTTGGTATGCTTTCTTAAATTGATCAAAAGTAAACGTACCAAAATAAGCTAATAGGTTGTCATATTCTTTCTGTAATTGTTTCTGCATTGCTTGTCTATGTTTTTCTATAACGATAGAAAAATCAGATTGTCCATGTTCTACAAGTTTAGATGCTTCTTCATACGTCGATTGAAGAACTGGATAAATTCTTTGAATCATGCCTCTTTCAAATTTACCCATTAATCGCAGTAAATACTTTTGATATTTTGCTGCATTATCATCTGAAACATTAAACATTTATTTACTATGACTTTCTCTGCTTCCTGCTGTATCAATTTGAAAATGAAAATCTAATTCAAGAAATGCTGGAAGTTGCGCCGCTAATACTCCTGCCCAATCATCGGTTGCATCTCTATATAATCTAATTTCAAGCATCGAAGATATTCTTTTATCTACGCCACTAAGTAAAACATCAGAAGTCTTTTCGTGTAAATTATCTGTACCTGTACAAGTATCGGTTAAATCATACGTTGTAGATGAAGGAAATACTTCTCCATTGTTTGACCAAGAAACATCTATTTTCCAAGCAACTGTTTTTCCAATTTCTTCATTTCCTCTTGTTCTTGGTGTCCAATGAACATGAGCATAAATATCTGAGCCTTCTTTATATTTGTGTGGAAGTTGAACAGTAGTATGTACTTCGTCATTTTGAGCAAATACCCATACTTTATATGTTGCTCCTGCCCCCCCTGGTTGCCAGTTATCAAGAACCGGATCAGCAATGCCAGGAAAATCAAAAACACCAGGAACTATTCTAATATCATCCCAAACAACAGCAGCCCCATCAAAGCGAAGAGTGCCATCTTCTTCTATCTCTGTATAGCCATCATTAGAACCAATTTTAGCTCTTCCGGCTTTCAGGAAATCATTTATATTTAAGTCTTCAAAAACTTCTACTTTACTCATTCCATTTCTCTCTTAAACCCATTAGAAGTTCAAACTCTTCATCAGTTACAGATACTTTTTTTGCATCATCTTCAATATTTTCTATTTCTTCTTCTTTTTCTTCAGTTGCCATTTGAAGAGTTTGCATCCCCATCGGAACAAGAATTACATCTCCACCTTCATACTTCTCATAACCAGTCAATTCTCTTTTTTCGTTGATAGTAAGGAAGTCCGCGTTCTCTGCTCTTTTCCATTTACTTTCCCATCTTGGTTCAAGAGCGGGAACATTATCCATATCATATCGGATAGCTAATTTATCCTCTGGCTTAAACAACCAATTGTTTAATTCGGAACAAAGCATATTTAAATAGAATTGAACTGTTCCTTCATAAAATGCTTGACGCGCTTCCTTGAGGTTTGAGTTATGAACAACAATGCCTTCGGCTATAAAATTGTGGCTACCATTTACTTCAATGTCATAAACATCTTGAACATCTTGCTTTTCTATATCAACTACTTTAGCAAAATGAAACTCATTTGTATTTAAAAGAGAAGTAATTTTTTCAAAACTCGAATTGCCTCCAGTAGCAGAAAGAAGTTGCTTTTTATCTTTAAAAACATTAGCCTGTATTCTTTCTTTATAAACTGTCGTATGCGTTCCTATTTTAGCAACATCAGAAGCGCATGAAATCATAAAAATATGATATATTTGATTAAATTTTTTGCCATTCGGAAGTGTTGCTTCTCTTTCTCTTGTACAAACACTTCCGACTTGCAAACTACAAGATAAACAAAGGCTCCATATGTCTTTGATAAGGTTTTTATTACAAAGTGCAAAAGAAGCTCTGCCATTCTTATCAATACTGCCATCAGAATCAATCAAACCTCTAAGTAAAGCAAGCTTATATTCTTCTGGCATCGAGAATACCCACTCCGGTATTCTTTTTTGATGAGCAGTACCGCTAAAGCCAAGATAATCTATGCGCCTGACATATGAAGAACTTCCAAAAGCAACACAATTTTTCCCGATGTGGCCTTCTGATCCAGTAAGTTTTTGCACTATGTTTAAATAATAATTTCTATAAGAAGCATTTGGACTTGCCGCTATAATAAAACTACCGCCTCTTTTATATCCTTTGCCGTCTCCAATCATTACCGGCTTAGAACAATACCCATCTCCGAGATAAAGTCCTAAAAGTTCCATCTCTTCTATAGAGATATTATAAGGATTGCTTTCCTCAAAAGTTGGCAGGCTACTGGCTTGAACTAATACATCGCCAACTTTAATGTCTTTAAGTTCCTTATAGACAAGACGATATTCAATTTCTTTACTGCGCCTTTTTCCAATATTAGGAGATTCAATTTTAAATGATTCTCGAACAAGAAAAGGATGATTAGAAGTAGCAACAACTTCTCTATTCTTAGTTTTTACTTTATAAAGTTGTTTCCTGCCGACCTTGCCTTGCCAAGAAACAGACATAGCCTTCATTTGTCCATCTACAAGAGAATAAACAAAATCGCCTTTTGAAAGATTTACAATCTCTTTTGGCCCTTTAGGAGTAGATATTGTTGCATCAGCAGGCAAACAATACGTGTTATCCCCAGGAACACCAAGAAGCATAGGCGGAACACCAAAAGATAAAGCAATTCTTCTTGCCGATTCTCTGCTTCCTTCTACAAACTCCATCTCTTGTGGAGTAAAAGAATAAGGTTCTGCTTTTGTTCCATTGTCTCCTGTAATTACTATATTCTTTCCGGCATTAGATGGGCCAGTAAATTTTTCATTTAAAGTTCTTTCAAAAGCTGCAAAATCATCATCTCCCATATCTCCAACAATAGTAAAAACCATCCCTGGTCGCCCCTGATTGCGAATCAAAGACATGTTCCAATCAGTTGTTTCGTTGGAGATATCTATTTCTCTACTTGCTGGCTCAACCGGACCAGCGCCCCAAAAATCATTTGTTGGATGAAAAGTATGAACATGAAGTAAATCACATTCATTAGTTATAGGGTCTATATCAAAATATTCTTTGCCTTGATTTGTAGTATATTCGTATTGTTTTAATCTTCCATTATCGCCTGGAACCAAAGTAATTCTATCTGGTCTAAGTACATACATTTCAGAAGGAAACTTTGCATTTCTTGTTTGTAATCGTACTTTCTCAAAAAAAGTATTACCAGATAAAGCAAGAAATGCCGCCGATCTATACATTAACATAGACCAAGAGTTATCTCTATTTGGTCTATGTAGCAAATTATTTACTTCATGATCTGTTACTATTTCTGTTTGATCTTGAGATATTCTTTTTTCAAGATACCAATCCACAAAAGAACAAGCTTGAGCAATTTCAAGAATACATCTAAAACCAATCACATTTTTTAGATATGTTTCTCTGCTGAAATTTTCATAGTTCTTTTCACTATAAATAGCACCGCCACCAGAAGAAAATAGCAAGCGAGCTATTCGACTTTCTTTTTTGTTTTTCGATCCAAATATTTTAGAGAAGATTGTCAAAACCGTATTCCTTTTTTATTGCTTATCAATACAACCGCTTCTCTCTATTAATCTATCCAACTTTTTATCTATATTATCTATGCTTCTTTCTAACGAGTTATGATCCGCTTGATATCTTTCAAGCATAACATACTCTTTTGGTAGATCGCATTTAAGTTGATAAATTTGCTGCATTGTCCATGCGCCACTAATTGTCAGAGTTGTTAGAAGTATTCCTATCATCCACTGAAGCAATTTTATTTTTGCATCGCTTAACTTATCAAACCCCATCTTCCAATCTCCTATACTTTTATGGCTTACACGTTCCGCACGGTTTATATCCTGCTGCAATAGCTGCTTCTCTGGTCACAAAATTAGCGGTGCATGTTAAACATTTATAGTATCTACACTCTTCTCTGTGAAACGTCTTGGTAATGATATTGCCGGAAAAGTTAGTCTTTGGTAGTACATCAACAATAGTCAATGTCCACAGTTTACCATTGTCTTTGATAGTATATTCACCAGGAGCAATGGTAGAAATAAATCCAGCTGATCCAGAAATCGGGAAGCACTTCGGAGGCATTGGAGTTGGCTCCGAGCTTGGAACTGGAGTAATTACTGGAATTGGAATAACAGGAGCAATAAACATAACTTCGTTTGAGTCTCCACTTTCATCGGAACCAACAAAGGCGCGAGCTACAAAGTAATACGGAACACCTTCAAATAAATTCTCTATAGTAGTTGTAGTAGCCGTGCCAGTCCATACAGGTTGAAGATAGTTATACTGCCCATTTTCAGACCGCTGGAAAATACGGTAGCCCTGCGGCGTAGGATTATTAGCATCCCATTGGAGCACCACCTGTGCTGCCTGTGAAGGTGTATAGATAGCAAGAAGAAGTATGAACCAGAGATATTGCATTTAATCTCCTATTCTACCAAAACGTACGCGTGGAATGTTCCACTTAAATCCACCGTGGTTTCAATCCCCGACGTGCCAAGCGCACCCGTATCACGCCATCTGGCCTTTGAACTGTAGCTGCTATCAGCATTTGAGGACACGTAATGCACCGAGATATAGTTTGAAGCATCTCCATCTGTTGTGTTGTACCTTCGCAAAATTATAGCGTTGCCCGCTGCTGCTGTTACGGCGGGGCTGAAAGTAAAAGTGACTCTTGTTGTGGACGCAGAATTGAACCCGGTCAATGTATCGGACTGGCCCAAGAGAGTATCAAGTTCGTTGCTTCCACCGAGTGACCAGATTTCGGTGACATACGTTTTACTACTGGTATCTCCCGCTGTTCTGGAAATGTCCCAAGTGACTGTGCAAATATCCCTGTCAGCTTCCCCGGCTGTAATTACTTGCCCCCAAAATATTCTCAGATAGCTATCAGCAAGAGAGTCTTTGAGTGTTCCGCTTTGTGTAACTGATCTGTATGCAGTTTCGGAACATGCATATGACGGAGTAGGTGACGGCGCTGGAGCATATGCCACTTTATTAATTGTGGGGTTTGTCACAAGGTTACAAACCGGGTCAGGCACTTTGTTCCGAATCAATCCCGTTGCCGCCGTATATCCCTCATTGGAGTTGTTTACAACGGCTACGGTAGTAATGGTCGCGAGTGCGTTGGTTGCTATGTCCTCAACATCACCGGCTGTATAAGAAAAGGTAACGGTTTCGTCATAGTCGATAGCGCGGGATATATCATAAACTCGATTTGGCCCGGTCCCGCTGGCATAGGTCAGTGTGGCCGCGCCACCAGACGGCGTGATAGTAAACCCGGCATTCCCAGTGCAGGACTCATCAAATAAAATGGTCAGTAAAAGTCCGGTCGAATCAATCGTTGCGCTCGTTACCGTTGGTGGGGTTATATCTGCTTCCGATCCACCGTGAAGAACTGCGCCCAAGTCCCATGCCCCCGATCTGGCCGTCCAGGTTGGAGCGTAACTCTCCATGGTCAAAGTAGAGTCATCCCCCAGGCCATAGCCGAAAGATAAGAGTTGATCGCAAGAGCCGCTACTATTATTACAATATGTAACACCTTGAATCGTAATTAGATTGTCAAATGATGGTAGATCTGTATTTGCTACTGTCACGCCTGCGCCGATAGCCGTGGAGCCGACCGAAAGTCGATAATCTCCTGGGTGCCAGTTCATCCACAGAGGGTCGGCTGAAAGGTCATTGTCTCCTTGGCCTGTTGGTACATTGGCAGAATTATAAGCGCACGGAGTACAAGAGGCAGAATTTTGCCAGTATACATTGGCATGGCTTGAGGGCCAGTGCATATTATAATCTGTTTCAACCGTGTAGCTTGTCGGAACGGGAGCGCGGAAAGTATAAGAACCGTTCGGAGAAGTGTGGATTATGTTGTTCTTCACATAGACGTTTTCCAGGCGATTGCCTGATGCTGCCAATAAAAACGCGCCAGCATTGTGGACGGTGTTGTTTAGGTAGTAAATCTTTTGGAAACGGTCAGTCGCGGAGTATTCAGTGATCGACAAGCCAGTTACGGAATCCTGAATTATATTGGCCCAAACAAACCCATTGTAAACATGCACCCCGTCTGTATCTGTCGCAGGAGACGACCAGTTGCCGGGGTTAAAATCAATCCCCATATCGGCGTCACGAATCCAGTTGCCGTAAATATAAATGTCGTGCCAGTTGCCGGATACCGATATACCATCTTGAGCCGGAGCGGTGTACGGATTCAACGCTACGTCCAAGTCCCACAACTCATTAAAGCGAATAATGATATTATATGGAGCCTTATAAGCGTCTGTCGTCGTTGCGGTGTCCGCTCCCTTGATAGAGATCATCGGCCTTGCGTTGAAAGCGCGGTTGGCGTGCATCTTGTTGTGTTCGACCAGCACGTTTTTAGTCCCATGCAAAAGTAGCGCGGACATCATGTAGTTGGCGGTATTGGAGTAGTGATGGTTGTGGCTGACAACCAAATGAGAAGTAGATTGATCGGCCCGAATGTCGTAACCTACTGTATTACTGCCCCAAAGAGTCTTATAGGTGTTCTCGATAAAAGTATTAGCGTTGACCGCCGAACCGCCGATGGTGACGTTGGTTATCGGGTGGTCCCAGGTCGCCGTCATGAAAATGCCGGTTTCAGTATTTCTTTGGAAAGTATTGCGGGTGATGCTCACTGTGTCAGAATCAGTATAAATAAGGATCGCATTGGGCGTTTCGGTGATGGTATTATGATCAATTGAGATATTGGAGCTGTTTATAACCCTGATACCATACAAGTTGATAAGGGTCGAACCCATCGCCGTGGTGTGGTCCCAATCTACTGTGGTGTCTTGAACCGTGACGTTGCTGACGCCGGAGATATTTATTGAAGTGGAATTCGCGCTGTAAGTGGTAAAGGTAGCCGTGCCGCCATAGGTGGCTCCGGTTCGTGCTTGAAGGGTTGTTGTGATATTTCCCGACATGCTCACGGTATCGCCGGATAGGTCGGCAAATACCCCTGTCCCGGCATTGTGGGTTGCTATGCTCGCGGCGTTTCCTAAGGTGGAACCATCGCCAGAACCATCTCCGCTTTGAGTAACGTAATAGGTTGCAGCACTTGCTTGAGCCGCGAAGAGTAAAAAAATAAGAGATAGGATATACTTCATGGGGCTGGCTCCCGTTGAGTATCATCAATACTGAAGCGATACAGAATGTAGTTTGCTGCAACGGCAGTACCAATTTTGATTACATGATCTCCGGCTGTTGGAGGTGGTGTTGAACTAATCCCACCCGCCGTAGTCGTTGACCACAATGGCTTTCCGTAAGTGGCCGTGGGGAAAGAAAAGGTATCGCGTCTCATCAGCATCGCTTTGCCAACCCATACTTGTACTGCGGCTTCTGCGCTTGCGCTTGAGCTTGCTATTCCAAGCATAAAGAAGTCTGCCGCGTCTGCCGCGTCTGCGTCGTATGCAAAAATACATATCTCTTCCAATCCGGCGTCCCATTTGGCATAAACGGGATTTCCTGCCGTAATCGCTTCGCCAGCGGTCAGGCTGAGAAAGTCCACTATTTGGCTTGTTTGATCGGCAAGAGTAAAAGCCCCAACCGTTCCTGTGGTGTCTGCTTTTGTCTCTACTTCTGTTTCAAGGGCTTGAAATGCTTCCTTCGCATCGCTATCGTCTGGAATCGTCGAGCCAGTAAATGCGCCGAAATCAAGATCGGTGTAAGTGAACCCAAAAATAGTCGTAGCGTTTGCATTTGTGAAAAATGCTATTCCCGTGTCAGCAGCAGAGTCTGCTTTAAGTAAAGCAAGAATATCCGCAGACAACGCCGAGCCGTCGTCGTAGAGATTATCCACGTCAAATTTGAAAGAGTCGTCGAACACATTATCGTTGTCTGCATCGAACTCTACACCAGTACGCTCTAATTGGTATTGTTTTCCGCAAGCGCAAAGTAGAATAAAAAAAGATATGATAAAATACTTTTTCATCATCCGAATCCTAATATGGTTGGATTTTCCTGCCATATATCTACACCTCTTGAAAGATCAGCATACCAAATTCCTTGCTGTGTAAAACACATATTGAAAGCATGAGGAAGTGGATTTCTATCTACTATCACTCTAAAAATTGCTGGTGAAGCAGTTGCTTCTTTCATTAAAGCAAAACGCATATTTGAAAAAGTACAAAGTTCGTTAGCAAAATCATCACAATCATGTTTCAATGATTTCCACAAACTCTTTACTTCTTCTGGTTTTACATTGTAATTTTCTGCTATTCTACCATTAGCCCATTGTATTGTTTCTTTTAGTTCTTCTTTTGATAAGAGAATAAATTTTGTATCAAGTAAACTTTCAGTTGTTGATATCTTCTTTCCAAAGAAGATATCAAACTGTTTCAACTCTTTTCTTATTGCTTCTGAAGATATAAGATAAAACATTATTTTAATGTCCTAAAAGTAAAAGTTGCTGCTATTCATTTCATGTTCGCCTTTCTATCTATAACTTCCTCCGCGTATTACTGCGCCTGAGCCGGACATGCGGCGGATTCCGACCCCCGCGATGGTGTAGCTGATCCTTTTTATCAGTGGTAATGCGGCTTCGTCGTTCGCATAATCGAAGTATGCTGACTGAGCGACATAATCTCTACCGCCTTGGCTTGTCGCCCAATAGCCGTTGATTCCGTCAACTGGGTCTGTTAAATCTGCCGGATTTTGACTAATATCTTTAACCGCGAAGTACACAGTTGATCCACCTGTTAAAGCTGCCGTGTCTTCTACCTCTAAGGTAAATGGAGCCCACACAAATTGACTGTACGTTACCCACTTCTGGAATTTTCCGTCAGTCCGAGCGAGGATTCTGAATCTACTGTCTGCTGTAATTTGAGCGGGAGTGGCACTATTCCAATTCTCGTTTGTTATAGCTCCTGACAAGGAGTAACGAAGTTCATAGGTCGCATACGAGCGGACAGTCGTCGCATCTTTATATTTATCATTCAGTGAAATTTCCCACCCGCCGCTACCGTTATACATAATGGCGATGTTCGAGATAGTCTCGTTGTTCTGATTGGCGTATGCGTCCGAATCAAAAGACAAATTATCGTAAAGAACATTATATGGTGGAGTGGCATTTCCGGCATATGGCAAGGTTGTGATATAAAATTGCCATGTGCTTGTCAGGAGGTTGGGGATGTATCGTGTCGATCCGTCTGTAGCGTTATCGCCGTTGGTGGTTTCTTCTATTTGGAACTTTGCCCAACCACCGCCCTGCGTGCAGAAGTTGAAATAATGATGATACGCGGTGCTGGCAGGGTCGCGGAATATACCAACCTGCGAAGTCTTGCTAACAGCAGAAGCACCTACCGGCGAACTACCACCAGCCCCATTATCATACCCACTCGGCAGATAAACATAAACTGACCACCTGTTTTTATCTGTGATCTGAGAAAAAGCCGACGTGTTCCGCGCCGTCAATGTGCTATTCAGCTTTTTGAAATAGATATAAGGATGCCCGATTTCGCCAGATGTATAGACATCTTCAGGCCCGCTATACTGCTCTCTGCAATATAGTTCGGTGCCATAGAGCGTGGAGCAATTTCCGTCCCTAAGACCACCTGTTACGGTGTATTGGAGAGCATTTCCGGTATACCCATTTGATGAAATCGTTAAGTATCCGAAGGTCTTTAGGCCATAATGGTCATCACACCCATCACCCTGAAAAGATTGGACCCTGTAAAACCAATTATACCCATCGGATAAATAACTCTTCGTTTTCCATCCAGAAGTGTTAGACTCGACATTCGCTGGGTAGTTGTTTGTAGTGTTTGAACTATACTCCCAATTTGTTGAATCGCCAGGTACGCTGCCGGTTGTTACGGGAAACTCCTCAAAGTCAAGGTACGTTTCCCCGAGGCAGACAGCCGGCAGTAACAGGCATAAAGCCGCAAGTTTAATTAAAATTCGTAACATCACGCACCGCCAACATATCCCTGGTTTCGTCGTTTGAAATTATGAAGTTGTCTACATTGGATCGGTGAGCGTCGGATGTTGCAGTAAAAATTGTCAGTGTGCTCGGATCATCAGTAAAGGCGGTGATATTCGCATCGGTAGCCGATCCAGCCACCGACCCCGCCTCATCATAGATTGTCAGGATTAGATCATTTCCAGCATCGCCTTGATGCCAAAAAAGCACGATGTAATACCATGTTGATGTCGATAGGGCGGCGGCTGTATATTCTGCTGCGTCCGAAGATGCGGCTTGCGAGTCCCAATAAAGCGAAAGCCCGCCGCTGGAATGCACTTTCAAAACAATTGAATCGTCACCGCCTGTGTCTACAATCGTCAGGATGCGATTAAGGGAGGCTGCCTGATAGCCGTTGCCGTTGTACCACCAAAACCCTATCTGCCCGCCCTCCTTTTCTAAGTGCGAAGTAGATATAGCAAAAACAACATTATCATTATTACCATCGCGCTCGATGGAATAAGACCCAACTTTGTAGGTTGTCGAATCAAAAACAGCGCCGTTATTTGTGCCGGTGACACTACCCTTATCTGCGTCCATGGTGTTCTCAGCGCCCCAATGGAATAGAACATCAGTATAACTGGAAGCCACCGGCACCGACCGCGCCGCAACCACAGCCGCCTGCCGTTCTTGCAGCAACCCGCCATAAGCCAGAGCCGCGAAAGCCAGAAGTATTAAAACTACTGATGTTATTCTTTTCATATAATCCCCTTATTACGGAGGTGTAGCTTCAGCCCATCCGGTACAAGTCGCCATCCAACTATTTGCGGCTCTGTATTGGAAGACACACATATCCCCTAATGCACCCGTAGCGCCCGCCGTGATGTTTTCATCAGCGGCAGCAGCAAGCCCGTTCATTACGATTGTGTCGGCGGTTCCGGTGTCGAGCGGGTCAACGATTACTGCGCCGGTCGTTTCCAGTACTATTGTGAAATTCATGCCAACGGCGGGATCGGGAAGTATAATGGTTCCGGCAGCGTTAGCGATGAAAGTCCCGCCGTAGAGATTATCACTGGTGAAGTTATCATCAAAGTTATCGGCGTCATCGACTACAGGAGTTGCCGAGTACTGCGTAGTGTGTGCAGTTGCCGCCGCTCCGATGTCTGAAAGTACTTCGGAATAAGATCGGCCCTCTACACCATTTGCTGTGAACTTGGCATAGTCATTATCTGCTATATCTGCCGCATCTGCCGTGATGATAGCATTATCCGTGATTGCTTGAGAAGCTGCTGCCGTAGCCGTAGAAGCATTCCCAGTTAAAGCCCCTACAAACCCACCAGAAGAGTTAATCGCTTTAGAAGTCTCCCATTGATCATCTGATTCATCAAACTGGAGAACAAGCGTTTTTGTACCGCCCTGATTGATATAAATCAAAATATCGCTATTTTCTGCTCCGTCTGCTCCATCCACATAGGCTGCTTCAAATGATGCTGTCCATTTATCTGTACCCGGATTATCAGAATCATAAAGATCAAAGCCTGGAGAAGTAGAAGGAACGAGAGCTAAAGACTCCATTGATACTACTGCAAGACGCCACACACCAGCAGTATCATAATCGTCTGGCCTAATTATAGATGGAGAAGATTCTGCATCTGTCCCATCAACATCAAAAACATAACTATAAGAAGTACCAGTAGTACTACTTAAAGTAGTAACAATACAAGTGTCGCCATCTACCAAATCATAAGTATTTGGAGTGCCAGCTCCAGTAATATCAAAAGCATCTAATGCGCCAGAAGCACCGCCTGATAAAGCAGTAGCTAAATACATAGTCTTTTTGCCGTCAGGACGCGCGGCAGCAAAAAGGGTACTTGTATTCAGCATTAGCGCAAAACACGCTAAAATAAGAAAAAACATTTTCTTCATAATATGTTTTCCTCTAAACAAGATGGATCAAGTTCTCAACTTTAAATCTGATAGATTCTGTAATAGATAAACCATCTCCAGCGTCGCTATTATAAATTGCTTCGACTATAAGATATCTATAAACCTTCTTCTGATATCTTTCTGAAGTCTGTATTTGTAAATCGTCTCCAGTAAGTACTATTGAAACAGTCGGCGCTGGTACAGATACAGAAACACCATCTCTACTATTTATAACATTGTCTTGAGAATCAACAAGAGTCCATGCAATGCTTTCTGGCGTTACATCTGCATCATCTTCATCTGTAAAAGAAACATCAAATATAATAGTACTGTTTTCTTTTGCTGTTTCAGAGATAGATATCATTATTATTTACCTATTACTCTATCGTAAGAATAGATGCGCCAAAGTTTACAGTAAAAGATTCGCCAGCGTTTAGAGTGATTTCACTACCATAATCCCACCAGCCAATCAAAGGATCAGCAGGATCGGTAGGGGTATCGTTATAAAGTACTACATATCTAAATGGGCCAAGAGCGCCGGTAGCAAGAAAAGTAACATCAGTACCAGTCAAAGTCCCAACGCCAGCAGTCTCGGTGTAGTCATTTTGAATATCTCCACCACCAGCACCATGAGTTGTTTCATTAGTCATGGTAATTTCTGCAAGATCAACTTTAACCGCATCGGCAGAAGCAGACGGTGCAGCATTACTCAAGTAGACCTTAAGAGTATGACCAGCAGCATGAAGCTGATGAATACCTTTTGCCAACTGCTCTGCGAAATCCTGAAATTTATTAAATGATGCCATCTTCTTTAAATCCTTTCGTTATAAATTCAATGTCGCTGTTATTCCAGGTCTTCTTGCTTCTGCCGATATTACTGGTAGCTTTGCAGAAACAGAAAGACTTGCCAACCCGTGAGGTAACATAACTACTGCTAAATCCAAACTAACACTACTTCCTGTTAAAACATATTGTCCTAATTCTGCATCAAAAACATAACTTCTTATAAAATCAACATCTTTGCCGGAAGAAAATATGTTGCCAACATTAGCCGCAATATATCTTCCTCTGGTAAGAGGGGTATCGCTGCCAACAATAGAATAAGATGCAGGATCGGATTGAACAGTTAGTGCTCTTGTTAATTCTACATCTTTACCAATAATAGATATATTGCTTGGCTCTGCTTGAAGAACTCTTAAAGTAAAATCTAAACTTGCATCAGTACCAGTTAGAGCAATACTTCCAGAATCAGCAGAAATACTTAAAGCGGCAAGCTGAGATAAATCAGCGGCCTTGCCAGATATTAAGATACTTCCTGCATTAGCAGACAGAGAAAGAGACTTTAATAAATCAACATTATTACCTGATAATGAAATCGAGCCAAATTCTGCCGATTGAACAAAGGCGCGTATAAGAGCAGCGTCTTCTCCTGAAAGCGAAATTTGAGCGCTATCACAATCAAATATAGTCGTTTTCTGTAAAGTTGCGCCAATAGAGGAAACAATAAAGCTTGTAGCATTAGCGGCAACAGAACGGTTTCTTATAAGTGTAGCATCTGTGCCTGTAATAGATACAGATGCAGCTTCGGCGGCAAATACTATATGTCTTTGTAGAGAAGCATCTGTACCAGAAATAATAAAAGAGGATGATTCTGCGGAAATTGTCTTTGTTTTTGTTAAAGTAGCATCTGTACCAGTTAAAGCAATACTTCCAGCATCGGCGGAAACAGCATAGCTATCTGGAGCATCTATTCCATCGAATACTCTATCGCCATCATCTGACGGGATTCTATCCCCTTGAGTGTCCCAAACAACTTCTCCGCTTTCAGTAGCGGACTTTGATAAGGTAGCATCTATGCCAGTTATTAAAATGCTTCCAGCTTCAGCTACTACAACATAGTTTTTAACTAAAGAGGCATCTTGGCCAGATGTAGAATATAAACCAGCGTCGGCTTGAATTTGATATAAATAAATAAATGTTGCATCCGCACCAGTTAAAACAATACTACTTGCTTCAGCATCGACTGGTATTTGTCTTGTTAGTGCTGCGTCCGTACCAGTAATAGATATAGAAGATGATTCCGCGCTGATTAAACGAGTAGCAGTTAGATCAATGTCTGTACCAGTTAAGACAATACTTCCAACTTCAGCAACAACAGCATAGTTTTTAACTAAATCGGCGGCAGTACCCGTTATAGATATAGAAGATGAATCAGCGTCAAATATTCGATGACGTTCAAGAGAGGCATCTGTTCCTGTTAAAGATATACTTCCAGATTCAATATCAATTAAACGAGTAGCGGTTAAATCGATGTCGGTACCAGTTAAAAATATAGCACCAGCTTCAGCATCGATTGGTATTTGTTTTGTTAATGTTGCATCTGCACCAGTTAAGGCAATACTACTTGCTTCAGCTGTAATTATAAATACGGAAATTAATCCTACATCTGTACCAGTTAAAGCAATACTTCCTGCATCGGCGGAAACAGCATAGTTTTTAACTACATCAGCAGCAGTACCAGCAAGAGTAATACTACCAGCTTCAGCAGATAAGGTATATTCAGAATAATCGAATACCGTATCGCCTTCGTTGGAAGGTATTACTTCGCCTTCTTGTGATAGAATGATATCTGCCATTAAGTATTAATCCTGTACTGCCCAACCAGTTACAACTAACCCCCAAATCGCACCAACGCTGTTAAGCATGGAAAATTGAATAGTATCATTATGTTGATATAATATTTTATCAGCAGAAGGTGTCCATACTCTATCTGTTACATTGGTTAGAGTACTTGCAAGAAAAGAAGCAAGCACGACGTTATAAGCACTACCTTGACCAGCAGATAAATTAGCGGTGAAATAAGTTACAGAAGGATGAGCAGCAGAAAGAATCAATCTAATATCGGCAAGTTCAAATGCTTTACCAAGATTTAATGCTTCAACCATCGTTGTGTTACCAGTAGCAAAGAACTGAAAAAACTTGCTTCTGCTATTAGGAAGATATGTTGGAGTAAATGCCATTGCTTATTTCCTTTTAGTTTTCTTGGCTATTTTAATTCTTAATTTATCAAGCTGCTCTTGATCGCATCTTATTCCGTTTTTAAGAAGTTTTGCTTTCTCTTCGCAAAGTCTGGACATTTCTTCTTTTCTTGCAATCCTGCATTCAAGTTCTTTGCATCTTCTGAAAGCTTTTAATGGATTAAAGAAAAGATTCATTTTCTTTTTTCCCACTCTTTATAAGGTATCGCCAACGGGTTTCTTGGGCAAGTTGACTGACCATCTATTTTTGATACTGTATCTATCTTTGATAAACATCTTCCTGTTGCTTGCTCGTATTGTAGACAAGTGCAAATGCCTTCTTCTATTTCTCTTTGCGTTCTGTAGCACCCATTCACTTGTCTATCCAAACTATCCAATGTTTATGACAACTCGTTTAATATCTCTTGAACTTCTTTCTTATTCTTACAGACCAAAAAATTATCGCTTTTAGCCAATAGTATTATTTTGTTCCTTGGAAATGCTTCTTTCAACTTATCTTGCATTTCCATAAAATCGTCTAAATCAAAATAAGGAATGTTATCCACGTCTAATTGTAGAACTATTATGTCTCCTGTTTGCGGATTGATTGTTCTCAAGTCCACATCAAAAGTACTCATTTATCCTACAACTCCTATTCTTACTTTAGACTTTCCCTTACCAGTTAAACCATTAAGCCAGTTAAAAGCACCAGAAGAACCATCCCCAAAGTCTGTTACGGAACCAACAGAGCACTCTTCTAATGCTTCCACATATTTTTTATTCCAAGGAGCAGATAACATAGCAATATTGTTGTTTTCTACTTGGCCAGCGAACGGCTCAAGTCTTACATCTTTTGCGCCTGATGGGTGATCTGCTGAACACTTATAACCAAGAAATACTTTTCTTATGGAGTTTTGTGCTGATTCTTTACCGCCGGAGCCACCTTCTTGCTCTACTACATGTTCAACTTCTATTCCATCCATCTGAGCAGTTTGACGCATTCTTACATCACGCTCGCCAGAAGTCCATTGGCCGTAGACAACATCCAGAACAATAAAGCCGTAGTCAATACATTCATCTCTCATAGATGCCATCAGAAGACCTACTGAGTGAGAAGCACTTTTATCCTCAGAGGCAGCTTTGTCCCAGTAACGCACCATCTTCTTTACTAATCTATGATTATAGTTATCTACTATCTTAATTTTTCCTGCTTGAACAATCTGACCACCTTTTGGCCTTGGTCTTTGCTGTAACTGACCAGCCTTACCCCAGGCAGTAAGTTTTCCCTCTAATTGCTTTAGACTATCTTCTGGATGTCTTCCTTTATCTAAAGGCTCGCCTTCTACTGTTCTTGGGTCTGTAAAGTTTAATGGAGTATCAGAAGGGTGCGGATGATTCTTTTCGTATCTTGCAGGAAGACATACATGCACAAGATTGTCTATCTGCCCATCTTTTCTCTTTTCTAAAATATGACCAGTTAAATCTTTTGAATGTGTTCTTTGCATGACGCCGACATAAGCACCGACTTCTACATCATTGACACGAGTTGAAAGAGTATCGTCCCAGACAGCTAATACTTTTTGTCTTTTTGGCTCTGATTCTACTTCAAGCACGTTATGGGCGTCATCAATACAATTATGAACAAGTACACCATTGGCAAAATAATTATAGTTATCTGCTACTTGAATATTATAAGTAGCAGAGTCTTTTCTGATTCGTCTAATACTTTTTATCTTCTTAATCTTCATTATTTAACAATCACCAAATAGCCACGATCAACAGCTTCTGATATTCTACGGCTTTCAATATCAAAACGATAAAGCTCTGCGAATGTTATCTTACTTTCTATCTTGTCCCAAATTTTATAAAACACGCTTCTCGGATTTTTTGGTTTAATACCTTTTGAAAAGATATAACCTCGATGCTTACACATGGCTTCACCAATCTTTTTTCTTGCTTCTGGATCAGCCATTTGTTGTCTTGTTTTTTCAGCTATTTTTTCTTTAACTTCTGGCAAATTAAAATACTCTTTCATTTGCTTACTTCTTTTTGCATGAAACTCTGGATCAGACCACATCTTTCTTGAAGCAACACCTATCTTCTTTTTTACTTCATCGGTTGTGGCTTCAGCCATTTTCTTTTTAAATTCATCATCTTGCCAAAGTTTCTTCATCATAAGTTTATGTCTTTTGACATACTCCGGATTACTCCAGCGTTTTTTAGAACGTATAGACGCTTTTTCTCTTTCTCTTTTAGAATAATGCCATCCTTTGTGAACTTCAGACATATGATTGCGATAATTTTCATCTTCCCACAATTCAGAAACAACTCTTGATCTTTCTTGTCTTTTTTCTTCTGTCCAAAGCGCCTTTTGAGTTTCTGAATTTTTCTTTCTATATACTTTCGACCTTATAGTTTTTAAGCGTTTTTCAAGAAGATTTTTAAAAGTCTCGCTATCTAAATCAACAACACCATCTCCGCCAGCAGTCATATTATAACCATTAGGTGTATGCGTTTTAAATGCCGCAATTACTTTAACTTCCATCAACTTTAAATAAGCCGCATCATTTGCAATAAGAAGTGTTTTAACATCAAACAAATCAGAGCTATATTTTCTTATAGCATTAGAAATTGCTCTTTTAGACCTTGACCCTAATGCTTCGCCTACATGCTGAGACCATCTTTCTTGAGCGGTAAAATTAGTAATGCCTATATAAGACTTACCAGATGGAGAAGTTATTTGATATAAACAACCCATTATAAGCAGACCACCTCATCTTCTTCTGTTAATTCTCTTGCTTGAATATACCCTTTACCATTAACATATACAGGATGATCTTCAGTACATCGAAATGTCGTGCCGTCTTCAAGTTCTATCTCAAAAATATCTCGGCCTTCATTTTCAAAATACTTTTCTATTTTAGAAAGTTCTGTTTTATTTGTCTTATGATTAAAACTAACAACTTTGATTTCTAATTTTTCTTTGACGATCTTTCCGATCTCGACCCTACCAATTTCTGTATCTATCTTCTGGTTATATGGTAGACAAACGCGTTGCCCGCCTTCGCCCGTTCCAAGACCAGAGATAGAAGTTGCAATCATTACTCCTGTTCTGTCATTATCGAAGCGAGTTTTTGCATTCTGATCTGTAGTAAGATGAAAACGCTCTCCCCATCTTTCTCTATACCAATTGGACTCTATCAATCTTCTTCGTTTTAAATTGTCTCTGGTAGATAGTGGCTGTGCATATGAGATGAAAAGATATCGTAAGTCTGGAAGGTTTTTCGGACCCCACTCCCAACATGGCCAGAAGACAGAAACAAGCAAACTCTTACCATGTCTCGGCGGCATATTTATCCATAAGTAGTTTATAGAAGGAATGGAATAATTTGCTTCATAGAAATGGTTGTCTATTTCTCTTCCAGCTATTCCTGATTTAATAAGATAGGTGTTTGTTACTGCTTCTAAGTGTTGGCAGATTGCATCAAGATGCCAATTCCAAATCAAAGGGCTTCTCGGCTCAAGTATATGCCAGGCTTGCATTACAAAATGCTTTAATGATTTTTCTGCCAGTATTCTTTCGGCTATCGGAATAGGATTCGGTGGAATTGAATCCATTAGCTGTCTTGGTGTATAGCTGGATATGTCAAAAGCATTAAACATTAATTACTTTCCATACTCTCTACTGTCTATTACATGACTACTATCATCCGCAATCATTCCAGTAGAACTATTGGAAAAGATAAAACACTTCAAGCCAATACTTATAAAAACAAATAGCATAAAGATAAATGCAATAAAGAATTTCTTTTTCATTCGTCTTTTCCAGTTTCCATCCCAAACAACCAACATATTAAAGCAATCAGATAACTTCCTTCATATGCATAAAACCATCCATTAAAAGGAAGATATCTTGCAATGAAATCAAAGAAACCAAACAAACAACTGCAATCTTCTTCTTTGCATAAAGAAAAAGGCAATCCATAATAGATTACCTTAAAAACTTCACCATTGCATCTTGGGCATTTTGTCATTGCATACCGCCAAGGGTTTCATCCGGCCATTCTGGAATATCTTCTTTATCTACAGGATGAGCACTTTTAATTGGCTGCGCGGCAGATACTAACCATTGTGTTAATTGTTCCAACTTCGCTGCATCCAATCTTCTAAGTAAATGTTCGAATGTTATCTCTTGCTGCGGTTTATCTTTTCCAGTAAATCTTTCCGATGGTTTATCAAGAGACATTCCCAAATGGTGCCCGAGCATTCTCAGCGCATCTACTCTATTATAAAAAGCATACTTCTTTACATATCTAAAAATCTTATCTTGGTTATTTTGATCTTTTATTGTTTCGCCAGTTCTATCTTTCTGGACTTCTTCTCCCCACTGAATGTCCCTTACCGATGCTTGCTGATCGTCTGTCAATAGCTCTATCGGTATCGGCCAACCTTCTTTATCATAAAATGTTCTATGGTCGCTGTAAGCTATTCTTGCTAACTCTTGTACTATTCTATCCTGGGAGACTTCTAATTTTTTGGCGCGTTCTATCTTAAGATGTTGTACATATCTAATGATAGAAGTATTTGCTAAAAGTTTGCTTGCTGTTATGCCTGCGCTTGATGGACTATAGCCGGATCGTATTGCCGCTTGTACACCATTTAAATCTACTATGTACTCTTCACAGAATCGCATCTGTAAATCGGATAAGTCTCGTGCTTCTGGTGGTTTATATAGATAACTCTTCTTTACTTTGGGCTTCTTGCTTGGCCTACCTCTTCCCTTAGGAGCATCGGCAGGTTTTATAATTGGAATGTCTCTTCTTTTTCGCATGGTTATTAGTATTTTATGATTGTTTTATACTTCTGTTAATGTGTTAATTTGATTGGTTAACATGTGTTAATGTTTTTAACAGTTCAGTTAACATGTGTTAACTGTTAATGACGTGATAATAGCTCTTTTTTTCGTTTTAGATGGGTGGGCTTTTGGAAAATACCATATTTTTGGCTTGTATATTGTTGATTTTGTTATTAAAATTATTTTAAATATGTGTGTTAATTTTGTTTACAAGTTTAATTTTTTCTGATAGAAAGGAACCAGTTCCTTGGTTCACACGCGCTACACCGATCCAACCCCAGGCGAACTCCTGAAGGTTCTTTGACAAGCCGACGAAACCACCGCAAACCGCTCCACTGGGTTTTGTCAGCACTGGATCATGTTCCGCGCATTTGATTCAGAAATAACGATAGATAGAGCCGATCCAATTTATCTCAAGATCGGGCAGGGGAAACGGCCCAGCGAGTAAACCCCATAAAAACATACTTGAGACAAGCGCCTATCGTCGTTAAGCCGAAGTCATAGTCCACCTTACTTAGTCCATCAACAACCTTTCTAACAGCGCGCCAAGCGCTTTCCTGCTCATGTAATCGTAAGGCCGAATAAACAGTCCATTGCATAACAGCCGTCGAAGTATCATTTGTTTTTAAATGATATGAGGTCAAAGACCTTGCCATGGAATTGTTGTTTTAAGTAAGTCTTTTGAGCATTGCTGGACAATAAGAGTAAAGGCGAACAGAATGACGCGAGTGTGTTAAATGCAGAGAAGACGGAAAGAGAGCTTTATTCCTTTTTCCTTCTTCTTTGTGGGCATTAGTAAAGGAGAATTATTATGGCAAATTATAAATGCGGATGCAAATGTAATTTACGGCTTGGCAGAGGTCAATCTCGTCTTAAAAGAGAGGAGCAAATTGCTCTTCTTCGGTGTCCTGCCTGCTCTAAACAAGCCAAAATTAATTACATTAAAAGCCAAACAAATATCGATGGAAGTCCATTAACCGTCGATCAAATCAATTTTATATTAGCCAAAAAAGGCCTCTTATAAAAACCTTACTAAATTAATGCCCACAAAGAAGAAAAGAACTTTTCTGCATACATCATAGGGGGATTTTTATGGAAACAACATGCAATAGTTGTGGAAAGAAAATAGATGACAACAAATCAGCAGTAAATGAAAATGGAGATTGTTTCTGTAAAGCATGTACCAAATTAATGTCTGCTACATGCTGCTTATGTAAAGTTGTCAAGCCGATGTGGGAAATGACTTGCACTACAGACGATAAAATCTACTGTGAAAAATGTGCAACTGCAATCTACTAAATAAGGAGATAAAATCATGATTTCTGGATTGTTTGACGGAAGAATCGTTCTGCAAATAGTAGATGCTTCCAAACTTTGGAAGCAATATTCCAAAGTCATGAAAATAAGAAGACCCAAATCTATTTTAGACCACAATAGATTTGGATCGTATCTCAAAAGAGAAAAAGTATTTCTCTTCAACAAATCGATCTGTATTGGTCGATTTGATTCTAATTATTTTTGTGTTTCTCACTTTTGTCCGTTTTCAAAGCGAGAAGGAGTAGAAATGCTGAAAGAACTTAGAAAAGCAAGCTTCAAAGTTCTTTTTGCAGTAACAGAAGATATGGTTGGAATGTTAGAAAAGTTAGGATATTCCAATCAAAACTCCACAATTGAAGTGGAGTTCAGAGGCGAAAAAGTTTTAAAACATATTTTAACAAATTAAAGGAGAAAAAAATGGGAACAAATTATCCTAATGCTAAAGAATTCGCAATAAAAGATTTGCTAACTACTTCATTTAACGAAGTAGTACGTCGAAAAGGAGTTGGAACAAAAACTATCTCTTTGAGATATGAAAAGATGAGAGAATTGCTGCGCCTCTCATTAGAGCACAACACGGCAATGGGCGGTGTGCAAATCAATGACCAAAGAGTATTTGATGCATATGAATTTGCTTACAATATTTTAAATACAGAAGCAAAGGAGATAAAATCATGACGAAAAAAGAAGCAAAGCACAATATGGAGCACGCCGAGCATATCATCAATTTGCTGGAAAAAAATGACCACATTGACATGATTGACCGTGCACTGGCCGAAAAGCTCTACATATCCGCCGATGCTATCCGCCGCTCAATGGCAATGTTCATTCAGGACTAAATACCGAAAACTAACCAAAATCAAACAAAGGAGATAAAGCCATGAAGAAAAAAGAAATCAAAACAGTTTCGATGGTCTGGGATTATAAAGAACAGATTGATTTCAATTCGCTAACCAGAATCTTAAATGGTCTTGGCTTTAAAGGAGTTATTCGAGAAGTAGATACCAACGGTGATACTCATGCAATCGTCATAGCCGAAGAAAAAATCAGTGGCAAGCAAGCACAAGCCGCTTTTGAAAAGGAGATTTAATCATGAAGAAGCAAGCTGAAACAGGAAATGATGCAAATGCAATCTTTAAAATCGGCGATGATACACTGGGTATTGTTCAAGAAATTTTGAACAGAAGGAAGATTAGCATAGAAGCAATCTATGACTATTATACTATTGAATACCGCATCATGATCCCCTGTGGTTTCCATGAGCATAAAGAAGTCATCACATCTGATTTTAAAGAAAAGATAGTACGCAATACTTTGACTGCCTGGGAGATTGATTTGTTGAAATTTCATCAAGACCATTTCAAAAAGTACTATTACGATGCCAACTCAAAATTCTAAATATTAAAAACTTCATCGATAAACTTTGAAAAGGAGACTTAATCATGACGCAAATCATTTATTGCCCAATTATTGATCCTGTTAAAATCAATCGCGCTTATGCCGGAAAACCCGGCAAGTGCATGTGTGGTTGTTCTGGAAAGTATTATGAAGCTGATTCACCGATAGTAAAACGCATTGCTGGATATGTTTCCGCTTGTGAAAATGTTGAAATGCAAAAAAGTAGAAACGGCGGAGAGTTTATTTATACTGCAATTATTGGCGGCCGACAGTATACTATTTATGTCTCGATATAAATTTAATCGGAGGATAAACATGGAAAGCATTCCAAATGGTAGTGGTCACGCCTTTATCCTACACGTTTTCGACGATCTAAATTGCAAGATTGATCCAGAATCAGAAGATTGGAGTCCTGGCTTTCTTCTGATTAAGTACTTGACGCATGGAAGAAATAAGAAAAGATGGAATTTTATGAAAGAAATGGAATGGAATGAATATATAACAAATTTTTAAAAAGAGATGATTTATGGAAATTAAATTGATTGCTTCTGGCTATCGATTCCCTGATTCTTTTTGGGAGTTCTGGAAAATCGGAAATGAAGTTTATCGTTCAAGGCCATCTGAATTAGATGTATTCGGTTGTCCAATGTCTAAAAGATGGGAATGTTCCTATGCTCATTGGCTTGTTTATCGGGATTTGTTTTCTTGGGCAAAAGATTGTTAAGAAAAGGAGATAAGAAAATGAAAGTAAAAGATTGTTGCAACTTCAATCCTCAATTTCCAGAATTATATCCCTGGGGAAGTGTAGATAGTATTCTTGCTGCGAATATTTCAAACGATATTATCAACCATATTCATCATGATTTGCACAATTCTAAAACAGTAGAAAGAATTAATGTTCCTGGGTTAAGGCTTGCCCTAAACATTCTCGCTTCTCATACAGAAGCATAAAGGAGATAAGACTATGAAACACTGGGTAGATTATAGATTAAACGAAATGGCAGAGAAAGCAAATCTTCCTATATTTCCTGAAAAAGATATGGATGGAAGTATATTTCAACCAGATTATGAAGACACTCGATTTACCATCCCAATGGAAGATTTTGATGCAAGCTTGTCTGTAAAATTGTTTTTCAAAATGAATCAATGAGAGGCATAACAAATGAATACTTATTCTTGTTCACGATGCGGCTATATGGAGCAAAAGCCAAAAGGCCATGGGCCAAGTCCTGAATATATCTTTACTTGCCCACGATGCGAAAACAAAAGTCTAAAGCGTACTACTCCAGAAAAAGCAATTATCAATGCTAAAAAGAGGCAGGCATAATGAAAACAAAAGAATTGAAGCAAGCATTGCGCGATATTCTAACAGCCAAAAGAGAACTTTTAGAAGTATTCAAAGGAAAAGAAAACCCACAAGTTAAAGAACTATATTCCAGAACGGATGCAGAGATAAATGCTTTTCTATCTGTACTTGATGCATTGAATAACAATGATATGTTAATTAAATGCTATCTGCCAAGAAAGGAGATAGCACAATGAATAACTTCGCAATCATTGCTCATCATGATATCGGAGCCAGAAACAAGCCAACAAAATCAAGCAGAATGAAAAGAGTAAATGCTTTCAGAAAAGAACTTCTAAAACACAAAATTTGTTTTTCAGAAGAAGAAGTAAGGTGCGAAGACCTTCCTAGAATCACAACAAAACAAGAAGTGATACAAGCATTAGATAGTGCTGGATATGACTCGTGCCAATATGAAGTTGAAACATTCTTCAATCATGTTTTTGTAAATCCGATAGTATAAAGGAGAAGTAAAAATGAACGGAACATATAAACTTACTGACGATTTTGAGGAACTAGGAAAGAACTATTCAGGCAAATTCGTTCGAGACATTAATTTCACTCCTGAAGATCGACGTTTTCCAGACATCGCTATTTGCCGAATCTACTCTTCACGAGAAGATGCTGAAAAAATCATTAAAGCTCTGCAAAATGTCAACTAACCGGCCCTCGGGCCAGAAAGGAAAGACCCATGAAAACTTTAGAGGTACGTTTTGACTTAGCGGTTTCTGAAAAACCCTTCATTCAGACCTCCATCCGCGTAGCCCGTATTGAGGACGTACCCGAGGAGTTGGCGGCTTTCTTGGCTGTCAACACTGAGGGCGAAGTGTGGATTCTGGACGTTCCGCTGTCCAACCTGATTTAACCCCAAGGCCCGGCACGACCGGGCCAGACAAGGAGTAATTATGTTTCAAGAATACAAACCATATAAACAGGAAAGAAAGATAATGACAGGAGAAGTTGTTGCTGTTTTATTGGTTGTTCTAAACATATTTATTTGGCTGGTTGTACTGTAGAATCACAATTAACTTCATACCAAATACTACTTATAGAAAGGAATTAATACAATGAAACCTTCTCAAGTCATTGACAGCTTATCCGCTCTTATTCAAATCAAGCAACCAGTTTTTATTTGGGGTGCTCCTGGTGTCGGCAAGTCTCAAGTAGTTAAGCAAGTAGCTCAGAAGCAAAAGCCAAATAAGAAAAAGCCTTTTACTCTTATCGATGTCCGCGCAGTACTTCTTGATCCAGTGGACTTGAGGGGTTTGCCGCATATCAACGGAGACAACATGGCTCATTGGTGTCCTCCTGCTTTTCTTCCGCATGACTCTTCATCTTGCGGCATACTCTTCCTGGACGAATTAAATGCTGCACCGCCCTTGACACAAGCAGCATGTTATCAATTGGTATTGGATAGAAAGCTTGGTGAATATACTTTGCCAGATGGCTGGATGGTAATTGCAGCGGGCAATAGAGAAAACGACAAAGCGGTAGTACACAGGATACCTTCTGCTCTGGCCAATCGCTTTGTCCATCTTAATTTTGAAGTAGATATAAATGATTGGGTACGATGGGCAATGCAAAACAATATCAAGACAGAAGTAATTGCTTTTCTGAGGTATAGAACCAATCTACTTCACTCATTTGACCCCAAGAAGTCAGACGAAAAAGCCTTTCCTTCTCCGCGCTCTTGGGAATTTGTTTCTAACATTCTTTCTACTTCACCTTCAAAAGATATAGAGTTTGAACTGATTAAAGGAACCGTTGGTGAAGCAGCCGCAGCAGAGTTCATTGGCTTTCTCCGTATTTGTAGAAAGATACCTTCTCCAGATGCTATCTTGATGAATCCTACAAAAGCAGAAATTAGTAATGATCCAGCAGTTAATTATGCTATCTGCGGAGCACTGGCAAGCAGGGCAACAGAGCAGACTTTCGGTAGAATAGTAGAATATTTGAATCGGATGCCTGATGAATTTAGCGTGCTTGGCATTAGAGATTGTACTATGGGCAAGCCGGAACTATATGATACCAAGGCTTATATCGATTGGGCGGTTAAACATGAAAGCGTAATGCTGTAGAAAGGAGATAGCAAATGGCTAAAAGACACTTCTTTTACGAAATAAGAAAGCAAGCGAAAGCAAATTGGAATTGTCCAGTCAAGGTGGTCGAAGGAGATATTGAACCAGAAGAAAAGGGCCAAGGTTGGTACTATGAAACAAAGAGTGGAGATTATATTCGCCATCCGAGTGCTTATGCAAAAAAGGGCTTCTCTAATATGGTTTATTGCCACAGTACTTATAGAGTAGAAGTTGGAAAAGAATGGCTGAAAAAGAATCGTCCAGAAGTAATTGCAAAACTTATAGAGAAAAGAATGAAAGGAGAATAGTAAATGAAAAAAGTCTATATTATCCAGCATTACGGTTATGGAATGAGTGCTTATTCAAAAGCAGATATCGCTTTAACCAGGATGCACAGTATCACTGGTAAAAAATTCACAAAAAGAGACTTGAAACATGTTGAAGCTGGCGGGGAAATTGACATGCTCGAAAAGCATGAGGCGCGTTTGATCCCATTAGATATTGAAGATTAAGAATTTTAACTATTTACTATCGCCAATACAATCTACTAAAAACAAAAGGAGAATAACAAATGAAAACTACCACTAAGCAATCTCAGACAATTGAAAGTAAAGAACTTGCCAGCAAAGCAATGCTGGTGCGGTTGTCAATCTCTATGTGGGCTGCAAGAAAACACGACAAGAAAGCGTCCAAAGAGATAGCAGATAAACACCAAGCCAAGCAAGATGCAGGAAGATATAACAAAGCACTAATCGCAAAGGAGTCTTTGCAAAAGCTTCAAAGTATTTCAAACGAAATTCGAATTTTTCATTATGCTAATACTCTTCCGTGGTCAGATGAAGGGATGAGGATTTTGACCTCTGCTAACTTCAGTAAGTACTCTGAAAAAATCAGAAGTCTTAAATCAGATTTTGAAAATGCAACAAGAGAGTTTGTGCAAGGCTACAACACCTATGTAGAAGATAGCAAAGAAAGGCTCGGCTCATTGTTTAATGAGATGGACTATCCGAAAGAAGATGAAATCAAAGAAAAGTTTGATGTGACAACGGCTATCTATCCACTGCCAACATCAAACGATTTTAGAGTAAAGCTTAGAGCAGAAGATGCAAGCATAATCAAGAAGAACATTGAAGAGGGTTTGATTCAAGCCCAAGCGGTAGCAATGAAGGATTTGTGGCAACGGCTTTATGATTCTGTTTCTCATATGAGCGAGCGCCTTAATGATCCAGAAAAGATATTTAAAAACAGTATGATTTCAAACATTGCAGAACTTTGCTCTTTGCTTCCGCGCTTGAATCTTTCTAATGATCCTAATCTGGAAGAGATGAGAAAGGATGTAGAGCAAAAACTTTGTTCTTTTGATCCAGAGGATTTGAGAAAGAATAAAAAGACAAGAAAGCAAACGGCTAAAACAGCAGACGATTTACTGTCTGCTATGTCTGGTTATTTGGGAGGGAAATAACATGCAAGCAAAAGATAAAATAACAAAAGCAAAAGCAGGTTTAGTACTCGACGAGCCGTTCTTTGCTTCCATTGCTTTAAGGCTTCTCATTAAAGAAGATGGAACATGTAAGACAGCTTGGACCGATGGAGTATCTTTAGGATACAATCCAGAATTTATCGAGTCCTTAACATTAGACGAAACGAAAGGATTAATTGCTCATGAAGTAATGCATATTGCAGCGTTACATCATGTCAGAAGACAAGATAGAGACCACGAAACATGGAATGCGGCAGCAGATTATGCCATCAACTATCTTTTAACCAATTCAAAATTTACTCTACCGAAAGGAGCATTGCAAGGCTTTCCAAACGAAGCAGCGGAAGCGATCTATTCTAAACTTCCAAAACCAGAGAAGCAAAGTGGCGGGTCGGGTAGCGGCTCAAATAAATCAAAAGATGGTAGTTCAAATAGCGATCCAGGTGGATGTGGCGAAGTACGAGATGCACCAGGGCAAGATGGGCAAAAACCAAGCGAAGCGGATATATCAAAAGCAGAAGCAGAAGCTAAAGTAATGATCGCGCAAGCATCGCAGCAAGCTAAAATGTGCGGAAAACTCCCTGCTCATATTGCAAGACTGGTCGAAGATACTCTTGAGCCAGTTCTGGATTGGAAAGAATTGCTTCGCCGCTTTGTAGATCAGAATGCCAAAAATGATTATGCTTGGATGCCTCCGAACAAAAGATATATCCACATGGGGTTGTTCATGCCATCATTAAGATCACAGGAGTTGAAAAACATTGCTGTCGCTATTGATACTTCTGGCAGTATCAATCAAGAAGTTCTAAAAGAGTTTGTTTCTGAATTGGGTGCAATTATGGAAGCATATGATTCAAATGCTTATGTTATGTATGTTAATAATGCTTTGCAAGGAGTAGAAGAGTTTACAGCTTATGATATACCGTTAAAACTAAATGCTCAAGGAGGTGGAGGGACAGACTTTAGGCCGCCATTTAATCATTTAGAAGAAAAGGGAATGCTCCCATCTTGCTTTATCTATTTGACAGATGGGCAATGCAGCAGTTTTTCAAATGATCCTAACTATCCTGTTCTATGGTGTATCATTGGAAGTGCTGAAAGATTTCACCCGCCATTTGGAGAAGTAATTCAAATCAAATAAAGGAGAAAAGACAATGAAAAAGAAAACACTTGGAAAAAATGAAGATGCAGAGCTTTCTTATTTTCTCAAGAAGCATGAAAAAACTTTAAACCTTGCTCTTCAATTGAAGCAAATTGAAGATAAAATCAATAAAGAAAAGAAAAGGCTTGAAGCAAAAATTAAAGAAGAAATTCTGCATTTTTATAATAAAACTGGAATGGAAGTCAATGAAGTAAATATCGATGATTCTATTTCAGAATTAGAATTTGATAAATATGAATATAATATCAACGTAATAGTAAAACTAAACAATAACAATTAAAAGGAGAAAAGACAAATGAATCTTATCGCCGCTAAAATTATTCAAAAGATCAACGGGTGGGAGCAAAGAAGAAACACTTTGCAAGAAATATACAACAAAGAAGGAAGAAACCCAACACTAATAGAAATCGAAAATGCAAATAAAGTAATAGAAAAACTAAACAAAGAACTTAAAAGAACAATAGAAAGAGTAACATATGTTTAAATCGTTCATCAAAAGACATTTGATAGATGACTTCCCTTTTTTCAGAAGAGTGCTTCTATTGCAATAAACTATCATGCGATAATTGCAAAATGAAAGGAGAAAAGATTGATAGTAATATGCCAATGCAAACAATGCAAAACAACTAAGCGGTATGAAGTAACAACCAGTTGGAAGGGCGAGTATTTAAAAGATAACAAAACTTTAAATACTCGCTGTCCAATATGCAGTAAAAAAATGAAAGTTAAAAAGCTGATAGCAAGTACAACTAAAACAAAGTGCGGGAAGAAATGCCAAGAAGCAAAAGGCTTTCTTTGTCGTTGTTCTTGCTCTGGCCAAAATCACGGTATGAAGTGGGAAGAGTAACAATAATTCTGCTCCAAGTTTTTGTTCTTGAACCTTGAAAAAACCAATCGACTAAGCCAATCACATACAACAAACTACTATACTGCCTTAGAAGGAAGCAAACCCAAATGCTAAAGAAAAATGAGATAGAATACGAAAAGTATTTTCTACTTATTAAGAAACGAGCTAAAGCATGGGCAAGACCTGGAGTTGTTGGCCTTGAGCAAGAAGATTTAGAATCAATCGGAGCAGAAGCATTTCTTGATTGTGTAAAGAATTATGATCCAACAAAATCAAAGTTCAGTACTTTTCTGTGGAAGCATTTAAACTTCCGATTCAATGTCGAATGTAACTTCAGAAAAAAACACCCACAAACAGAGGAGGCAGAAGAACAGTTTTTGGCTTGCCCGGATTGCAACCATCCAGAGTCATGCGCGCAACTTAAAGACACCATACAAAAACTATCAGATGATGCGCAATTTGTCGTAAATAGCGCATTAGACACACCGATGGAGATGATTAGGCAAGCCAAGAAAGAAACCGGCTCTGCTCATATCTGCAAGAAAAGAATCCAAAGATATTTGATAGATCATTGCGGATGGGGAGTGGGCCGCTGCTGGCGTAGCTTTGCAGAGATTAGAAAGGCTTTACAATAAATATTTCTGTAAAGGTTTTATTTTAATGTATTTTGTTATTATAGTTCATTACATAAACCCGACGAAGGGTTAACAAAATCTTTCGTCGGGTTTTTATTTTGTCTTAAAAGGAGAACATACCATGCCGAAAAAATTAGTAGAGTTTCTAAGATCGCTGAATGAAAAAGAATCAGAAGAAATTTGGAGCTGGCTTGATGGTGAAGGCTTAATCGCAGTCGAAGAAATGATTATGCTAATTGCCCCAGTACAAAACCATAAAAGAGGGAAGAAATGAAACTAATTCTATCCAATGACATTGAAATACAGAAAGCGCCGAAAGAACTACTCGAAAAGATAAGACAACGCTTAACTATGTTTAACCCTAAATGGTTTGAAAATGAAAGGATGGGTTATCTAAACAGAGGAGTTCCTAAAGTACTACAATACTTTATGGAAGATAAAATTTCTTTTGCTGTTCCAAGAGGTTTTTATTCTGAACTAATTTCCATGTGCGATAAGAAACCAGATATACTTGATTTAAGAAGTGTTCAAAAGCCTGTGTCTTTTACATTCAACACAGAAGAAAGACCATATCAAGATGAAGCAATTGCTATAATGCTATGTCATGACCAAGGAGTATTGCAAGCGCCAACGGGTAGCGGGAAGACCATTATGGCATTAAGCATTATTGCTGCTCGCCGCCAACCAACACTTATCATAGTTCATACAAAAGAATTACTCTACCAATGGAAGGATAGAATAGAAACATTTCTATCTATTCCAAAAGAAGATATTGGCCAAATTGGAGACGGAAAGAAAACAGTTGGTAAAAAAATTACTGTTGCAATGGTTCAAACTCTTTTTAAATGCGCTGATAAAGTTGCACCAAAGATAGGACATTTAGTAGTTGATGAAACCCACCGCGTCGTTTCAAGATGCTTTGACGAAGCAGTATCTTATTTTGATTGTAAATATTTTCTTGGCTTGTCTGCTACACCATTTAGAAGAGACAAGCTGACAAATCTTATATGGTGGTTTATCGGACCAAAGATACATGAAATCAGAATAGAAGAGATGATAGAGAAGAAAGCAATCCTGCCAATCGATGTTATCATGAGGCAATCCCTTTTCAAAACAAACTATGATCCAATAAACCAATACTCGTTAATGATTAAAGAACTAACAGAAGATGAAGAACGAAACAAGCTAATTATAAATGATGCAGCAGAAGAAGCTTACAATGGTGTAGCTCTTATTCTTTCGGATAGAAAAACACATTGCTTAACTTTACAAACAATGCTTTCTGAAAAAGGTATAGAGTCTGTATTGCTTACAGGAGATTGCTCTTCGCAAGAAAGAAAACAAATCATTGAAAGAATTGGCCAGAATAAAGAGCGAATCGTCATAGCAACAGGCCAGTTGATAGGAGAAGGTTTTGATTGTAAAAACTTATCTTCTTTATTTCTTTCAACGCCTATTAGATTTTCTGGAAGATTGCTTCAATATCTTGGCAGAGTATTGCGACCAGCAAAAGGAAAAGAGAAAGCAATGATTTATGATTATGTAGATATACATATTAGACAGCTTGTAAATTCTGCAAAAGAACGAGCAAGAATTTACAGAAAGGAGTTCAATTGCGATGAAGAACTTTTTCGATCAAAAGAAGAAAGACCAAAAGCAATGTACAATAGAAGATCATAAACAACATAAACCGCTACATAAAGCAATAGATGCAAATAAGTATTTAGTAACTGGAAAGTATTGCAAAGAAACGAATGGAGATGCTTGGCACTTGTTAAAATATCATGATCTAAAAGGAATACATACTCGTTGCGGATTAAATTTTGCTCATGGCTTTATGGATTGTTATGGGAAAGAAGAAGATATAAAATGTCCTATATGCTGCAATACAAAACCAAAAAGGAGAAGAAGAGAATGATAATTTCTATTTGTGGTTTAATCGCTATTTTCATTATTATCTTTTTATCTATTATCTTTTTTAAGAAAGGTGAAGAATTATTCATAACAAGAAATGATGATCCAAAATACCTTGATGTATATTTAACATTCAAAACATTTAGCAAGGAGAAGTAATATGAAAGCATATAGAGTTAGTGGGTACGGGAGTACGATATATAACATCAGAATAGAAGAGAAAGAAATTATAAAAGAAACTCTTGCAAAAGTCTATTTCGAGAACACCTCTGAAAATAAAATCACCTATGATTATTATTTCCCACATAGATGGTTTTTATCTTTTAGAGAAGCAGTTGATTTTGTAAAAGAAAAACTTAATAAGATGAAAAAAAATTTAGAACGAGTCAATTCCCAAATTAAAACATTTAACAAAGAGAAGTAACATGTTTGATGCAGAACGATTTTGCATGGAGTACTCCATAGCAACAGCGCCAAGAGGACATCAACACAAGAGAAGAGGGTGGGCTAATGTATGCTGCCCTTTTTGTGGCCCTTCTTCTGGCTATCACATGGGAATTAATATGCTAAAGGGGTATTCAGTATGCTACAAGCACGGCTATTCGTGGCTACCTAAAACAGTTGCAGCACTTGCCAGAACAACACTGCAACAAGCTTTTATTATCCTTACAAAATACAGCACAGGAGAAGTATTAGAAGATTATAAAACACAGATAAAAAGAAAAGACAAATTAGAACTACCAGCGGGTGTTGGGCCAATGCAAAAGATGCATTGGGATTATTTAAAGAGCAGAAATTTTTCTGCTTCTACTGCACGGGAATGGGAGTTATTAGGCGGCGGCTTACACGGCAAGCAAGCATTTAGAATAGTAGCTCCCATTCGTCTTGATGGAGTACTAATATCATATCAAGGCAGAGACGTTACAGGCCACAGCAAGCAGCGTTATAAAATGTGTGAGTTGGAAGAGGAAGTCTATCCATGTAAATCTACTATCTACGGAATAGATAAATGTAAAGGAGACAAAATACTAATAGTTGAAGGCATAACAGATACATGGAGAATAGGGCCAGGTTGCGGTTCTACTTTCGGCATTGAATGGATGCCTGCTCAAGCAAGAATGATAGCAAATAGATTTAAAAGTTTCATTATTTTATTTGATGCAGAAGAGCAAGCGCAAGAAAAAGCATCCGAGTTATATGGATATTTAACTGCAAGAGGTTTAGATGGAGAAATAGCAACACTGAATACAGGCAAAGACCCAGGAGAACTAACAGACAAACAAGCAAAAGAAATCAGAGGAGACTTTGGATTATGAATGGCCTTGAATCTATTGTTGAAACAACAAAACTTGTTGAATCTATTGTAGACGGAAGAAAAATTATTGTCTTAATGCCATTTGGCTCTCACTTGTACGGAACAAATACAGAGCAAAGCGATGCAGATTATAAAGGAGTATTTATCCCAACCGAAGAAGAAATATTAACAGGAAAAATACCTAAGCATTTAAGATATAATTCAAAAGAAAACAAGCGCGATAAAAACACAAGTAAGGATATTGATATTGAAATGTATAGCTTGCACTACTTTCTTGAACTTGCTTCTAAAGGAGAGACAATCGGAATAGATATGCTCCATTGTCCAGAACCATTTTCCATAATCACAAGTACAGAGTGGCAATATTTAAGAAAGCACAGAGCAGAATTTTATACCAAAAATCTGCAAGCATTTGTTGGCTATTGCAGGAGACAAGCCGCCAAGTATGGAATAAAGGGAAGCAGATTATCGGCAGCGAAAAGAGTAGCAGATTTTTTGTGGGACTCTGTACATTCGGATAAGATAGATACTACAAGATTAAAACATGTTTGGGAACATCTACCAACAGGAGAACATATTCATTTCATAGATAAAAATGAAATAACACCGTTTAGAATGTATCAAGTATGCGGGAAATACTTTCTTGAAACAGTATCAATTAAAGAAGTATATCTTTCATTGAGAAAATTCTATGACGAATATGGACATAGAGCAAAACTTGCAGAACAAAACCAAGGTATCGATTGGAAAGCAATCTCCCATGCACTGAGGGCAGCCAATCAACTTCTACAAATCTACACTATCGGAGATATTGTTTATCCATTGCATTGCGCTCAATATCTTAAAGATGTTAAGCAAGGCAAACTTGACTATCAATCCGATGTTGCGCCTACTCTTGAAGAGATTATGAACAAGGTAGAAAAGCTTTCCGAATTGTGTACTTTACCAGAAAAGATAAATAGAAAAAGATGGGAGGGGTGGCTATGCGATACTATCAAAAAATACCTAACTTAGATCACTTATTGGACCTGCTTGAGTTTGGAAAAGATCGAATACAAGACCCAATCCACCATCCAGAAGGAAGTGTTTTAAATCATAGCTTGCAAGTATTCTCTATTGCTATAAGAGAAATAAAAGCGGTAGATTACTTTGCAAGATTCGATGTTGCGCTTGCCGCTCTCTTACACGATATAGGAAAGATTCAAGAGACAAAGCAGCACGAATCATTTGGCGCGACATTGATAGAAGGTTTTGTATCAAAAGAAACTCTTTATCTTGTAAAGAATCATATGAGGTTTTGGCATTTTCAACTTGGAGAAATGAATAAGTTATCTAAAGTACTTGAAATAACCGAATATGAATACAGATTAAAAGAGTTATGTTTACTTGCAAGATGGGATAAGATAGGGAGAAATCCAAACAAACGTATTGTTTACGACAGAGATAAAGTAATTCAACAACTTACATCATTACTATAAGAAAGGAAACTAAAATGACAGAAGCAATTGAAACAATTGAAGATTTGGTTATTGAAAAGGATGGAAAGTATTACAGGAAGATTGGTAATAAAGAAGTTATTGGAAAGAACGCTTTCAAATCATTTCAACAAGGAGAGATGAAAGCGGTTGTCGGAAAAGATACCATAAAGCTAAAGCCGAAAGACTTCCCTGCCGAGTGGGTATTCTACCGACAAGTAGAAGAATAAATGAACTATAGTACTATGTAGTGGTTTGAAATTACTACAAATAAAATTATTTGTTACATTTAGCTCCAACTTGTGCTATAGTAGCATCTCTTCCAACCCGGTTAGCTACCGGAGGAGCGCAATGCTCCAAAGTTTCCAAATATGAGGGGTGCCTTTCCACCCCTCATATAACTTTAACCCTTGAAAGGAGGGGTTTTTATGAAGACATTATTTTTTGCAGTAATTATTTGTATTCAGCTTCTATCATTCCCGCCTATCTCACTCGCCAAAAACAAAGGTCTTATCTCTTTATGTTTCGATATTCAAAGCGCAAAGAATGAAGATGATATCCGCGCAATAGTCGGAAGATTTTATACATTGGGAAATGATCAAGTAGGAAGCGGAGTGTTCGCTCCTTTCTGTGAAGGGTATTTTAGTTTAATTCAAGCCGTCAAGCCGAATAATCTTATCTTTTCTTACATGCCAAATAGTGAGTGTGCTCATTCCAATAGAACAAACTGGGGATTTATTTCCGTTCAAGTGTCCGAAGAGTTGTATTTTAAGATATCTAAAAAGCATAATGCCTTTAATGGTAAGGTTCCATTGTCTTATTTTAACAATATAAAGAATGGAGATGGATTTAAATCAACAAGAGTTATTGATATTCTGGAAGTAGAAATGTCGAATGGAAGTGAGATTTATATTCCGATATTGAAAATTCAAGAATAAAACAAGTCGGCCAAATCCAGAATTGGATGTGGTTTAATTCTGGATTTGGCCGAAAATAAATTTCAAATCAAAAAAAATGGAGAAAAAAATGAAAGAAGAAAACAAAGAACTATCTATAAATTTAAACGCGATAAGAAAGAATAGATTGCGGAAAGGTATTTGGGTTCCTGAGGAAATACATCTATCCTCATTAAGCTGGCCTGAAAAAATATTATGGCTTGAAATAGACTGTCTATCCCAAGATGGGGGAGTATGTGTTGCAAGCAATTCTTATTTCGCGGATTTTTTAGGTGTCGGTGAAGCATCTATAACAAGATATATTCTAAATCTAAAAGAATTAGGACTTATTCAAGAAGTTAAAAAGACAGACGGAAGACATAGATATTTAAAAACAAATCACGAACAATTTGATAAATTTAAGGCTATTCTTAGATTTTGCAAATGAAGAAAAATAAAAATGAATAGTAAGACAACCAAAGGAAAACTTAAATGAGAGAACACAAAGAAGAGAATTTTATTCAGATTAAAGATGAACAAGTAAAACGAACAGGAAGTTTTTTTATAACCTATAATTATATGATAGATAAATGGCTGAGAATAATAGGACCAACAGCATTTAGTGTTTGGTCTACGATGAAAAGATTCTGCAACAACAACAGCCATGCTATATTCCCGAGAGTATCTCAAGCAGATTGGGCAGAATACATAGGCATAAGTACAAATGTTTTTGTTTCTGCTTGCGAAGATATGGAAGCGGCAGGACTTATGAGTATTTTAAAACCAACAGGACAAGATAAACTTCAGCATAAGCCATGCATTTATACATTGATGGATGTAGAAAATATAGACATACAAAAGGCAGTTGATAGGATTAACGATTTAAGAGAAAAACAATCATCAACAAAATCAAAAGTAATGATAAAACCTTTATCGGAAAAAAATAGATTTACAGATAGTATATTTTCAAGCGCAAAAAACATTTTTAAAACAAACGAAGAAATTAAGAAAAATGAGAATACGAAACTTCAGAATCTGAGTATTGAGAAACTTCAGAATCTGAGTATTCGGGGACTCAGAACCTGCACACCCAATATAGAAGATAGTAATATAGAAAACAGTTCTTTAAAAGACAGTAATATTTTTATAAATAAAAATATAACAACTTTTTCTAATGAAAAAGTTTTAAATGAAAATAAGAAAAAAACTTATAAAGAAAAAAGACAACTTTTAAAACAAAGAATACAAGAAGACAAAAAAACTTTCATAAATAAAAAAACAAATTCTCAGGAAAGAAATTCAAAAAGAAACATTGAAAAACTTTCTGATACGGTTAAGAGCGTAAACGCTCTAAGCGTAGAATGTTCCGCGCCGCCGTCGGCCAGCCCGCCGCGCCAGAGTAGAGTGGCCAATAGAGCATATAGAATCATACCATCTATTATTCAAATCTGGAACGACTGCGATACAGTATCAAAGCATAGAACTGGCACAAAGAAATACACCACAATAGAATTATACTTTAAACAATTGATCGATGGCACGTTTGGCAAGAATAAATACTTTGATCCGAAGTGGCAGGAAAGAATGCCTGCGGACGTATTCGATTTGAAATGGCCCTTAGAAGAATTAAAAGAAGCTGTAACACATTTGACTCGATATAGTATGCCTGGTTATTGGCCAGAGAATAAGACAGCTTTTAGAGATTTAGAAAACTTAATCTATAATCCGCGCACAGGAAAATCCTGGCTTGTAGAAGCAATGTCACATCCGCCAAAGCCATTATCAGAAACCAACAATAAAAATGAATATTCAAAGTATCCATATATTGCCTATCTACAAAGTACTATCTTGAAAGCTTTAGATAAACCAAGCAAACCATTTTCTCTTGGTAAATTAGAATATGGAATTAGAAGTATCATAGAATATAAAAACAATAGAAAGATAAACGACAAAGATGAAGAAGCTTTAAAAATGGATATTATATCTGCCCGCAAATTCATATTAGAATATGCAGATTGGCTTTCTTATAATTGGTCCAATGCTGATCCAGATAGAATAGGAAGAGACTCTGCGCCATTTAAAAAGTACGTTGAATATTTGAAGTACAACGAATAGTTTTATTTTTTCAGCTTTGTTTATTATAATGAAATAACAATAAGGAAACATGAGAATGGAGGATACGAAAAATGAAACTTATGGCGCTTGGGTAGATTGGAGATATTTTAAAGGAACTCTTTTTCTTTCGGTATATTCGGCAGTCTGTAATGGTAAAATAACAAACATTGATATAACGGACGTGGACGATCTTGGGAATATTTATAGTGTCTATGATTAAGAGAACATATTTAAAGCCGATTATGCTCTGATTTAGTATCAACCCATAGCTGACTATGGGTTAGTTAGAGAAAAGCGATTTCAGAGGCGAAAATATAATCTACAATGTACAGTTCACCTAACAGAGAGCAGACCATAGAAAGCCATATCAAGTATGCAGATAAAATCGCTTATTTGTTTGTTAAGAAAACTGGCATATATAATCTACGCGATGAAATTAAAAGCACTGCATATGAAGGTTTAATAAAAGCTGTAGATAGTTTTGATCCATCAAAAGGGATGAATATTAAATCATATCTTTTCCATAAAGTTAATTTTGAGATTTTAAACTTCTTAAGAGACAATGATTATTTATCCAGAAATCATCGAATCAAAATAAAAATTAATGGCGAAGATAACCCAACACATGTTCCAATTGAAAATTGTCTTTCTGTCAAATCTAAAATAAATACAGAAGAATCATATTGTTCAAAACAACATTCAAAAATACTATCTAATTTGATAGATACTTTTTCAGAAAGAAAAAGATATATTGTTAAAAGTATTGTAAGCGAAGAAAAAACAATGAAAGAACTTGGTTTTGAGCTTGGAGTTACAGAATCCAGAATTAGTCAAATATATGCTCAAGCCTGTATTATGATTGTAAAAAGAGGCAAAAAATATATGGAAGACAATCAAAGTATAACGGCGCTAAAAGTAGAAGGTTGCCCAGCACCACAAGGAATTATTACTTATCTGCCAGAAAAAGAAAAAGATATAGAAGCAATTGAAGGAGTTGTTCCTCCGCGAAGATGTAAATGCGGAGCTATGATTCCAACTAATAGAAAAGTTAAAGTTTGCGCTAATTGTTGGGGTAAGCAAAGAAATAAACCAAAGCAAATACAAGAAAATAAAACACAAAAACAAGAAGAGATATCTAAATTAAATAAAAAAGAATTTATTATTCTATCTTTTGAAAAAGATCATGGTTTAGCAGAAGATATAAAGGTAATAGCGCAAGCAGAAAGAAGAAGTGTTGAAGATCAAATATTATTTTTCCTTGAGGAAAGTTGTAATAATTTCATAGAAACGAGAGAACAATGGAACAAGTACGCACTATCGCGATCAAAGGTATAGAGCCGGTTAGCCCATGCAATGAATGCGGTATTCATTTGTTTGGCATCTCTAAAGTCCGCAATGCTACTTGCGGAGCGTGTAAAGCCAGAGAAAGCTATGATAATTTAATTCAAGCTGGTTCATATACACACCCATTTATAGATAGAAAATTAAAAGAACTTCTCGGTATTCCTATTCAACAAATAATCTATGCTTCTGATAGAAGATAAGATATACTATGCCAAAAGATAAACTAAGATGTTATTTTGATCCTTATATAGAAGCGATAGAGTTTATAAAAAAGAATGAACCGCCTGAAGGTTATTTTCTTGGATTTTCTGGAGGTAAAGACTCTGTTGTTCTTGAGCATTTAACGAAAGTTTCTGGAGTTAAATATCAGAGCTACTATTCTGCAACCGGAATTGATCCTCCAGAAGTTGTTAAATTCATTAAACAAAATTATCCAGAAGTAATATTTTTAAGGCCAGAGAAATCTTTTTATGAATTGATTGTAAAAAAGGGATATCCTACGAAGAAGTTTCGATGGTGTTGCGATGCCCTGAAAAAGATTCCTGCAAAAAAAATAGAACTTAAACATAGATTAATGGGGCTAAGGGCAGAAGAATCTTTTAAAAGAAGACAAAAACCAAGAATAGATAAATTTCAAAAGAATATTATTTATAAACCTATATTTAAATTTTCAGAGTGGGAAATATGGGATTATATAGAAATAAATAATTTAAAGTATTGTAATTTATATGATGAAGGATTTAATAGAATTGGTTGTGTAGTTTGTCCTTTTATATGCGGTAAAAATCAAGCGAAATTGCTTAAACATAAAAACAAATGGCCGAAAATGTATTTAGCTTTTGAAAGAGCAATGTCAAAACTCTTTGAGGCAAGAGTATGGAAAGATCAAAAAATTAAAAACTCTTCAAAAGAAGAGTTTATTCAAAACTGGTATCTTGGGAAAAATTGATATACTATGCCAATCATTTCAAGGTTAAAGCCGCCGGATAATAGGCTTGAACGGCGTATCGTAACAGCGATGATTACCAACTCGGACTATTTGAGGCAAGTAAAAGAGATATACAGACAAAACTCTTTAAAACTTAAATTCGTAAAGACGATTGCGGAATGGTGCCTTGAATACTATCAAGAGTTTAAGCTATGCCCAGGACTACACATTCAAGATATCTTTCACGCAAAAACAAAAGTAAATTTCCAGCAAGAAACAGCAGATGAAATAACAGACTTTCTCACAGAGATATCAGAAGAGTATGAGCAAGCAGGAAATTTAAATGTTGAATATCTTCTCAAACAAACCGAAGAACATTTCAGGCTTTGTTCTTTGGACGATTTGAGGGTGTCTCTAAATAAATCTATCATAAGCAATAATATAGAAGAAGGAGAAGCGCTGGCGAAAACATACCAAAGAGTTGTTCGCCAAAAGACAAGAGGAATAGATATATTTAGAGATATTGATCCGCTGGTAGAAACCTTTTCCGAAAACTCTTCTAATCGGGTAGTGCTCAAATTTCCTGGAGAATTTGGTAGAATAGTTGGCGATCTTGAAAGAGAAATGCTTGTCGCTTTTGTCGGTAATACAGGAGTAGGAAAGTCCTGGTGGCTCCTACAGTGTGCTTGGTGGGGAGTCATGAGCGGGCAAGATGTTCTTTATGTCTCTTTTGAAATGAGCCAGCCACAGATCGTTACTCGCTCTTATCAATGGGTAACTGGACTGCCGAAGAAAGAAGGCAGTATTTATATTCCGCAATGGGACTGCAATCTAAATCAGAACGGGTTGTGCCCACATCCGAACAGTAGAACAAATAAAAAGAGTTTAATAAGTTTAGCTGGTACTGCTTGCACCCCTGATAACTATCCAACGGATTATAAACCGTGTACAGCTTGCCAGAACACTAATAATAAACAAAGGTTTTCTTTCGAGCCTTCGACTTTTATGAAGAAAGAGAAGAGAAAGAAGCTGGACCTACCAAGTGCTCTAAAAATTCGCAATTTGTTTGATAGAATAAACAAGAGAGCAGGAAAGTTTATCTTTGTTCGCTGGCCGGCCAGATCAAAGTCCATGGATGATTTGAGAATGTATCTTCAAAACTTAGAAGAGTATGAGAATATTATCCCAAGCATTCTGATAACAGACTATGCAAATAAGATGATACCGTCCCAAAGATATTCAGAGAAAAGACATGGAATAGAAGATGTCTTTATCGATCATAAATCTATCGCGCAGGAAAGAAATATACTCGCCATAACAGGCCACCAAGGAAACACAGTAAGAGACGGCAAAGATTTAAAGCGTGGTAACTGGCAAGAAGGTGTTGCTGGTTTAAACGAATGCGATTTATCTATGATGGTAAATCAGAAAGAACAAGAAAAGGATTCTGGTTTATACCGTATTCTATTGGGCAAAAAAAGAGATGACGAATACTCTGCTACTGGTCAATTGTGGATTTTAAATTGTCTTTCTATCGGAAGGCCATATCTGGATTCATGGTGGGGTAAATGATATCAATGACTCCACCAGCCAGAAGAAGTCCTTGCGCTGATTGTGAAAATAAGGACGAAGATAAAGATAAATTCCATGATTGTCTTTATTGCATCGTAAGAATTTTATATGATTATTCTATCGAAGATTCTCGGCTGCTGCCTCGATATATATTAGAAGATAAAGAAAGATGGGAACTTTTAAAAGATGTATCTATAGATGATACATACCAAACAAAGAATCAAACAGATTATAAACTAATGTTTCTCAGCAGAGAAGCTGGCTTTGAGGATGATTTTTGTGCTTGGCTTAGATATTTATATGATGAAAAGAAAATGAGCCTGACAGCTATAAGCAAAAAAATAAAAGTTAGTACCGGCACGATAAGAAGAAAGCTTGCAAAAACAGGTGATATAAATCCAATTGGCGGAACAAATAGACCGCGCAAATTTTGTGAACCTATTATATATTGTGAAGAATGCAAGAAACAAATCAAAAGAAAAAGATATGACAGTGGCAAACTTGAACAAATTTGGGCTTTTAGAAAAAGAAAGTATTGCTCAAACGAGTGTTACCAAATAGTTAAAAAAAGAATAGCCGAGGAAAAATGCAACGAAATCAATAGCTTTTGAAAAATAAATTTATTTTTTGATGCCCTTTATTTTTTTGGAATGTCTTATTATAATGATATGAATCCGCTACCACATACTAAAAAACATACTCGAAAGGAATGCTTCATGAACAAATCCGATGTTACAAAAGCTATGCTTGCTGGACTGGTGAAGACTTTTAACGAGAAGATTCTTTCTCCAGATGATCCTATTATGTATGATACAAAGAAAACCCATACTATAAAAGCAATGACAGAAGAGATTATTAAAACTGCAAATGAAGATCTGCTTCCAGAAGACAAGGACAAATTCTCTGCTGATGAAATTGAATTGATGCGCGTTCTTGATATTGATGTTGCCAATCTGTTTGGAGTCCCCTGTGTATGCGAACCTGAAAAGATTGATGAGTCTGTTGTAGAAGAAGCTCCTGTTGTTGAGAAAGCCGCGAAAAAGAAAGGCGGGAAAGCTAAAGCGAAAGTGGAGCCGGTAGTTGAAACCAAACCAGTCGAGCCGGAGCCTGAAAAGAAAGTAGCGGAAACCAAAAAACCTAAAAAAGAAAAGGGGAAAGAAGACACCAAGGCAGAGACAAAAAAGAATGATGTAGAAAAAGAAGTAACAAAAAAACCAGACAAACAAAATGGCAAAAAACCCATTGGAGTCGGCAAATTCATCGCTGAAGGTGTCAAGTCTGGCAAGTTTAAAAGTATGACCAATCAACAAATTGCAGACCTTGTTAGAAAGAATTTCCAAGGCGCCGTAACCACCCACCTGCATGTTGCTACCTATAAATATCGCATTGAAAAAGGCAAAATTTGAACAAGCAAAAGTATAGAAAAGCAAAGTGGCCAAAGTCTTGGATACAGTGGGAAGTGAATGGGACGACTTTTATAAGCGTCCCATTCACTTGGCTACTTCCTAAATTAAAATCACACTTGAAAACTTCTTATAAGTTTTCTCCTGTTGTAGTTGGTGGCCCTGCTGTTAAGGCTATGCCTTCTTTTCTTTCTGGTATTTCTGGAGTTACTGTCGATACGGGAGATATCAAAGGAGTTTTACAGAGATTCGAACCGCTGGCAACCAAAACAACCTATGGGTGTATAAGGAAGTGCAAGTTCTGTCTTGTAAGAAAAACAGAAGGCAAGTTTACAGAACTTGATGAATGGCCAAACCTACCTATCGTTTGCGACAACAATATCTTGGCTTCGTCTGGAAGTCATTTTCAAAAGGTTATTAATGGGCTGGTAGATGAGTGGGGATGGGCTGATTTTAATGGCGGCATCGACGTTAGAATTTTAACGAAGTATCACGCGAGACAATTCGCCAGAATCAAAAAAGCTGTTTTACGAATAGCCCTTGATGATAATTCTTATATAGACAAATGGATTTCAGCGGTCAAACTGCTTACTGATTTAGGCGTCAAGCGTTCTAATATAAGGTCTTATGCTCTTATTGGTTTTAATTCCGATCCGCAAGAGGCATGGGCAAGATGCATGTTTATAGAAAAAAGTGGCATCATGCCTATTCCTATGTGGTTTAGAAGATCGGACGCTATGTATAAAAACAAGATAACAGAAGAACAAAAAGAACTTGGATGGTCCGAGCAAGAGAGATTAAGAATAATGTCTTGGTTTTATAATCGCACTATTTTAGGAAGCGGCCATACCAAAAAATCAAATATGTATATCAAGAAATCATTTTTTTCTAAAATAAAAAAGGAGACTAACTTAAATGGCTAAAAGAAAAACTGCAACAACTCAGCAAAAAGAAACAGAAACGAAAAACAAAATCAATCGAAAGCATCTGCTTGACGCATTGGTAAAAGTGCGCCCAGGAATTGCAAATAAGGAGGTGGTAGAGAACAGCACTCACTTTAACTTTTCTCCAGATAGAATCTGGACTGACAATGATGAAATCTCTGTAGCTCAGAAGTTCAATTCAGGCATTACTGGAAGTATTAAAGCGCAAGAGTTTTACGACTTGATTGCCAAACTTCCTTTTGATGAAGTCTTTATTGACCAGAAAGAAGATAAAGTTTTTATCTCTGACAACAATCGATTCGAAGCTATCATTAAAACAATTCAAACTACAAGACAGCAAGGAGCTAATCCGCCAGAAAGCAATAGTAAAAAGTGGATGAAGCTTCCTTCGAACTTTTCTAAGGCGGCTACGTTTTGCGTCTTCTCTGCATCGAAGAATATCACAAAGCCAGAACTGACTTGCATTTTCTTTGTGCAAGACGATGATAAGGCTTTTGCTATCTCCTGTGACGGCTACAGGGGTACTATGTTCTATCTCAATGACAACATTGCTAAAGACTTTCTGCTGCCCGCTAATGTTGCCAAGCACATGAAGACATACAATCCTACAAAGTATATTGTAGAAGATGCCTGGATGCACTTCATGAATAACGAGAACACAGTTATCTCTTGTCGTGTTCTTGGCGGAGAATATCCAGAGCAGATTTGGGGGTTCTTTGATGTCGATGGGGATCAAGTAGCATTGCCGCAAGGAACTGGAGATGTTATTCGGCGTGTTGAAACTCTTGTTACAGAAGAGTTTGACCAAGACCGCGCTATTGAAATGGTATTCTCCAAAGATAAACTTACTTGTATTGGCAAAGGCCCTCTCGGTTCTGTTACAGAAAAGATTGAAATCGATTATAAAGGAAAAGAAAATTCAATCAAAGTACATCCTACTTTACTTGCAGATATTTTGAAGCATCTTTCAACTGTTCAACTTGGAGAACGTCTGAAATTCTGTGCCGAAGATTTTGAACATTGCGTATGCTTGTTTGAATCTACCGAAGAAGAAACAGAAGAGACTGTTGAAGATGAAGTTGTGGACGAATCATCTGTAGAAGAAGAAGTTGAAACTGTGGATATGAGCGGCGAAGAGGAAGTCATTGAAGAAGAAAAACCAGTAACTACAAGACGAAGGAAAAAGTAGTTATGAAAAAGATAGGCATCATCGGCTCAAGAAGAAGAAACACTTTTGCTGATAAAAACTTAGTCATCAAAGCATTTCAATCTATATATGAAGATGGAGATGAAATCGTTTCTGGTGGTTGTTCTGAAGGTGGTGATGCCTTTGCAGAGTACATAGCTAAATCCAAGCAAGTTCCTATTACAATTTATTATGCTAAGTGGAGCTTGCTTGGAAAGTCTGCTGGCCACATTAGAAATTCTTTCATTGCTCAAGATTCAGATATACTTATTGCTTGTGTTTCGCAAGACAGAACAGGCGGAACAGAAGATACAATAAAGAAGTTTAAGAAGTTGAAACCTAAAAACAAAATTATTCTTGTGTGAGATATGACCAGAGAAGAAATAGAACAAACAGAATGGGCAAAAGAACTTAAAGAAAAGTCTTCTTATTTTTATGAAGAAGCAATTCAATATGCCTTGAAGCGAAATCTAAACGTACACATTTCTCAAACAAACGAAACCGGCGAAACACTATGGGCAATTTTTGTTGTTGATAATTATGACTTTTGGATGGATGCAAAGAAGACAAAGAAAGAAGCGGTTCGTTTGTGTAGACAAATGAAATGGAAGATTAGTTAAATGATTCTAATCCTCGACGGAAACAATATTGCTTTCGTTTGCAATACCTCCCAAACACTTTCCTCCAAAAAAGGTTTTCCTACCCAAGCCATATATGGCTTCTTTGAATCGCTATATCATTACTTAGATAAATTTAGTCATGTTGACAAAGTAATGATAGTATTTGATGGGGGACACTCCATCAAAAGAAAGAAGCTATATCCTGCCTATAAAGAAAGAGACAAAATCAAAGATGAAGAAAAGATCAAACAACTACACTTACAAATGCCTAAGATTAAGGAGATGTTGCTATGCTTTCCTATTGACTACTTTGAGCTACACAATACCGAAGCAGATGATGTCATTGCTATTTTCGCCCAAGAAACTAAAGAGCAGGATGTAGTAATTGTTTCTTCTGACAAAGACTTCTATCAATTAATAAACGAAGATGTCAGTATATATAACCCTGTATCGATTGCCAAAGTCAGATATCTAAATTCAAGCAACTTCAAAAGAGTAAAAGGATTGCGCCCCTGTCAGTGGTTGGACTATCGATCCATGACAGGAGATAGTGGAGATAATATTCCAGGCTGCTTTGGTGTTGGAGAAAAAACAGCTTTGTCTATTATGCAAAAGTTCGGCTCCTATAGAGCGTTTAGAAAAGCTGTTATGGCTGGCCAATACTCTCCAAATAAATTTGAAAGAAAAGCATTTGATGATTTAAAGTCTTTTGAATTGTCAAAGAGATTAATGGATTTAAAAAATACAGAGATGGTAGATAAGCCAGAAAACATATCTAAGAATATAAAGCGCGGAGTCTTGAATAAGCCAAAACTAAAAGAGATATTTAAAGAATTAGATATGAGAGAAGCTTTAAACGATATCGACTCCATGCTTAGACTCATGCCTACATAGCTTTTATTTTTTCAACTAAATCTATTATAATAGAGTACCATGTCTGGACAATCTCAAGCACGAAAGAAATTTGTCTTTGAAAGAGATGGTAAAAAATGCAAGCGATGTGGCTGCGCATTGTATTTGGAGAAAGGCAGCAAAGAGAACAATGGAAAAATGAAAGGGCATATCCACCATATAAAGCATAGAAAAGATGGCGGAACAAATGATCCTGACAATCTTATGTTAACGTGCTGGCCATGCGAAAAATCTTGGCATAGAAATGATGAAAAAGAAAGGAGAAAAAAATGAAACACATTAAATTGATTACTTCTTTGTTTTTTTTATTGCTTATTACTTCTTGTGCAGATAAAGTTGATTGTCAATTTGCATTGACTATGAATCAAGTAGGTTTCTGGAGTGGCTTATGGCATGGAATGATTATTCCTATTTCTTTTATTGTATCTTTGTTTAGTGATTCTACTGCTGTCTATGCTGTCTATAATAATGGCAGCTGGTATGACTTCGGTTTTGTTCTTGGTGTTGGTTCGTATACTTCATCTGCTATGAGATAAAGAAATGACAATTTATCAACAAGAGAATATAGAGGATAAATTATGATACCTATTCATTTCAAAGAAGAGAATTGTATTTATGCAAAAGATCAACCAGAATATCAACCGTTGCCAGCGCATAAAGATGAAACCGGCATAGTCGTTACTTGTTGGCAACTTACAACAGAGGAAAAGAAAGTAATTGCAGAAACAGGAATTATCTATATCAGTTTGCTGACTTTCAATTTACCATTACAACCGCTATCTGTCACAGTAGAGAATCCACTATGAATCTTGTCAGTAATAACTTCGATTATGTATGGCATTGGACTTCTCATTTGCCGGAAAGGAAGGGGAACAAATGTAGAGTATTGGCTAAAGGCTATATGAACTCTATACTAATTCAATTTGAAGACAATAAGAAAGTACTAACGAGCAAGTACGCAATAAGACCTATCAAGATGCCGAAGAATAAAAATTATTTCAACAGGAGAAAAAAATTAAATGAATAAGTTCACAGAAACAGAACACGGTAAGAAGTTTGGGTCGCCGATGAAAGCTATCAAAGAGTTTTGTAGTTCTTGTATTGGTGGACAAAGAATGATAGTTAAATGCGAAAGTAAAGATTGCGCTTTGTTTGCTTATCGTACAGGCAAGAATCCTTTCAGTATGAGAAAGCGAACAGAAGAACAAAAGGCAACAGCATCAGAACGATTTAAAAAGATGTGGGCAGATAAGAAAAAGCCAGTTGAGAAAGTGAAAAGAGTTAGGAAAGAAAAGTAATAATGGATAACAGTTCTTTTGTTCATCTGCATTTGCACTCCACCCGGAGCTGGCTTGATGGCTTTGGTACTTCTGCTAACTACATTAAAAGAGCAGCAGAGCTTGGCTTTAAATCTATTGCTTTAACAGATCACGGAAATGTAGACGGCGCAATTGAGTGGCAGCAGGAATGTAAGAAAGCCAATATACTTCCTGTTGTCGGCTGCGAACTCTATGTAGTTTCGGATATGAATAAGAAAGACAAAGGAGAAAAGCGAAGCCATCTAACAGTGCTTGTAGAAAATATAAATGGGTGGAGAACTCTCTGCAAGTGGTTAACAAAAGCAAGCCTCGAAGGATTCTATCATCGGCCAAGATGCGATTATGAACAAATTCTAAATTCTAATCTTGATGGTTTGATCTTTCTTACTGGTTGCGCTGCTTCTGTTATAAATGCTTCTGATAGATTTGTTAGAGACTTAGATGAGAAAGCAAATAAAGATTCTGTATTTATTGAAGTTATGCCGCACAATATCAAGAGCCAGAAACAACTTCATGCAAAGATAAAAAAAGATTATAGTGAATGGCCATTAGTTGCAACCAATGACAATCACTATATCCTTGAGGAAGATTGGGAAGCGCAAGAAGTTCTTTTAGCTATTCAAAGTAATGCTAAGTGGAATGATCCTAATAGATGGAGGTTTGGATTTAAGGGTCTTCATTTGAGAACAGCAGATGAAATGCTTCAAGCCTTTGAAAAGCAAGGAGACTTTACAAAGAGAGAAGTATATAAAGCAATTGAAAGAACCGTTCAAATAGCTGAAAGATGTTCTAACTTTGAAATAAAGAAACAAAATATATCTCTTCCCAATCTTCCTTATAAAATATCAGAGCAAAGTGAATTTCAAGAATTAAAAAGTAGATGCTTAATTGGATTGAGAGAATTTGGCCTTGATAGAAAAACAGAATACAAAGAACGATTAGAAACAGAACTTGCTTTGATTGGCAAGAAAGACTTCTCAAGATACTTTCTAATCGTTCAAGATTTTGTTTTATATTGTAAGAGTAAAGGATGGGGAGTTGGCCCTGGTCGTGGAAGTGTAGCTGGAGCATTGATAGCTCATTTACTTCATATTACAGAAGGACTTGATCCAATTAAATATGATCTTCCTTTTTCAAGATTTCTTTCTGAGGACCGCAATGATCTACCAGATATTGATTTAGATATTGAAAAGAGATATAGACAGCAAGCAGTAGATGCTTTATTTGAAATCTACGGTAAGAATAATGTTGCTTATATCTCTACTGAAATGCAGATGAAAAGTAAAGCGGTTATTCGTGATATAGGAAGAGTATTTGATTTGCCTAATGATGAAGTATCGGATATGGCAAACTCTATATGGGACAATCCAGATCACGAAGGAAGTGCAATAGAATATGCTGTTGAAAGAAATTCAGAAGCAAAACAATTTGCAGAGAAACATCCAAAGCAAATTAAACTCGCTTTAAAACTTGAAGGACAGTTTAGAAATGCTGGAAGACATGCCGCTGGAGTAATTATAAGTGGAGAAGATTTAACACAAGGAACAAGATGCGTTCTTGTAAAGCGTGGAGATTATCAAGTAGTAAATTGGAATATGAAAAACTGCGAGCATCAAGGACTTATGAAACTTGATGTGCTCGGTCTTGCTACAATATCTGTATTAGAAGAGTGCCGAACTTTAATAAAACAATCCAACTCAAGCTTTGAAATAGAAACAATACCAGAAGAAGACCCTGAAGCATTTGAGTTTATTGATTCTGGAAAAACTGCTGGCTTGTTTCAAGTATCTGCAAGGCCGTTGACAGAATTATGTACTCAAATGGGTATCTCTTGCTTTGAACATCTTAACGCTGCACTTGCTCTTATACGACCAGGACCATCGGAATCCGGCATGACGGAAGAATATGTTGAAAGAAAGAAAGGAAAGCATTGGGATAAAGATCATCCTATATATGAAGATATTACAAAAGATACATACGGCCAGCTCGTGTATCAAGAACAAGTGATGAAAGTAATTTCCAGAATGGCTGGAATGTCAGAATCAGATGCAGATAGTATTAGAAGAGTTATAGGAAAGAAAAGAGACCCTAAAGAATTCGAGCCATATAAAAAGCAATTTGTTGATGGTTGTGCTAAACAAAAAACATTTAGCCCTAAAGAAGCTGGAGAATTTTGGGACGGTCTTCTTCATTGGGCACGTTATGGATTCGGAAGAGGGCATAGTACTGCATATGCTTTGATTGCTTATCGTACTGCATATTTAAAAGCGCATTATCCAGTAGAGTTTTTTTGTGCTACTCTATCTTATGGTGAATATGATGAAAAGAAGAAAGATGTTCAAAAGCATAAACAACATATCATAGATGAAGCAAAAGAAATTGGCTTATCTATAATGCCGCCGAAGATAGGAATATCAGATGCATTAAGGTGGACAATAAAAGATAATTGTCTTTATACTCCGTTTGCAGAAATTAAATCTTTTGGAGAAAGTAATGCTTTAAAGTGTGTAGAAAATAAGATAGTAGCAAAACCAAAGAACAAAGGCTTTTTTAATATTAATCCTGTTGCCAAGAAGAAAACAAAAATAGAAGAGACATTAGAAAAGATAGATGCCTATGATCCAGAATCAATTCCAAGTAACCTAAGTGAGTACTTGCCTTTTGAATGTGGGCGAGGATCAAATAAACTAATACAGAAGCAAGATAGAATTTTGAAAGCTGAAAAGATAAAGTATAGAAGCGAAAGAATATCAAAGTGCAAGCGATGCAGTTTAGCAGAAGAAGCGCAAGAGCCAATATTAACGAGCATTGGAAAGTATAATATATTTGTAATCGGCGAAGCGCCAGGAAGACGAGAAGACATTGGAGTACAAATGAGAGATGGTTCAATTAAAAGAATGGGATTTATTGGTCCCGCTGGCGATTTGCTTTGGAGTACTTTAGCAAAGTATAATATCAATAGATCGGATGTATATGTTTCAAACGCCTGTAGATGCTATCCTTCAAAAACAAAGACGCCGAAAGAAGATCATATACAAGCATGTCTTCCTTGGTTAATGGATGAATTAAAGAAGACTAAATGCAAACTCGTTCTTGCTTGTGGTAACATTTGCTTGAAAGCATTTACAGGAAAGGATGGAGGCATTACTACATTAGCAGGGCAAAGACAATGGATTAAATCTTTAGAAGCATATGTAGTTTGGAGCCTTCATCCATCTGCGGTATTGAGAAATCCAAGAAATAGAGAACTGTTTGAAAAAGGAATCGAAGAGTTCAGCAAAGCATTTAAGGAAGCGACAAAATGAAAAAAGAAGTTATTAAGAAATCGAAAGACTTATTTAAATCTCTTGATATTTTAAACCAAAGAGATTTAATCGAAGCAATTAATGAAATAAGAAAAGAACTTCACAAGTATAGTCCATTTAAAAATGAGCCTGTTGATTGTGTGCAGTGGATTAAATCAGACATGGTTCATGCAAATGATTATAATCCAAATTCTGTAGCTCCTCCAGAAATGAAACTGCTTGAAAGATCAATATGTGAAGACGGCTATACGCAACCAATTGTCGCATGGAGAAATGAACAAGATATATTCGAAGTAGTAGACGGCTTTCATAGAAATAGAGTCGGCAAAGAATCAAAAGAAGCGAAGAAAAGAATTTTAGGTTATCTTCCTCTTGCTATTATAAATCATGAAAGAGAATCAAAATCAGATAGAATAGCGGCAACTATTAGACATAATCGCGCAAGGGGCAAACATCAGATAGAAAAGATGTCTGATATTGTCTTAGAATTAAAAAGAAGAAATTGGGACAATGAAAAAATTTCAAGAGAACTTGGAATGGATGAAGATGAAATTTTGCGCTTGTGTCAAATAACAGGGCTTATCGAATTATTTTCAGATCAAGAATTTTCAAAAGCATGGGATGTTGAAGGAGAAGTAACCGAATCTGATTTTGAAGAGTTGAGCGATGATGTAGACGATTTTAAAGAAGAAGATAAAGAATTTAGAACAGTAAACACGAGTGATGAAAATAGGATTTTCCACACATATGAAAAATGGGAATGTTATAAGGCTGGTTTTTATAATACTACAATGCATGGAAAAACTAAAAGCGAGTGCGAAGAAGAGTATAAAAAGTTTTTATCTAACCCAAAGAAATTTGCTGCTACACTTGAACATGTTATAAAGGAGTGGAAACATTCTTGCGAACACTACCTAACAAATAGCGCCATGAACAGAATAGCATGGCTTGGACAAGCTGCCATGTGTTATGCTACAGGTATTCCGTCTACATTTAGAGGTGGATTTTCTCTAATGTCTGAGAAACAACAGAACGAAGCAAACGAAGTTGCTCTAAAATATTTGAATAAATGGCTTAAAGCTAATGACCGTGAAGAAGTTACCATGGACGAAGCTTATGCAAATAGACAATCTGACATTTATTAATGGCGGTTTATTATGGGTGTAAAAAGATATAAAAACTACAATGTATTAACGGCTTCAAGAGAAAGAGTTAAAATAGTATTTGATAATTTTGAGAGAATCTATGTTGCTTTTTCTGGCGGTAAAGACAGTAGTGTTATGTTTCATCTTGTTATGGAAGAAGCAATGCGTAGGAAGCGAAAAGTTGGAGTCATGTATATAGACTTTGAAGCACAATATGCAGAGACTATAAAACACGCAAAAGAAATGTTCAAGATTTACAAAGAGTATATTGATCCGCATTGGATTTGTATTCCAATGCTTTTAAGAAATGCTGTTACAAATTATGAGCCGAGATGGGTTTGTTGGGATGAAGAAAAGAAAGATATTTGGATAAGAGAAAAGCCAAATTATCCATATATAAAAACAGAAAAAGACTATCCGTTTGGCGTTGCTAAGATGGAGTTTGAAGAGTTTATTGTTTTGTTTGGAGAGTGGTATAGCCAAGACAAACCTACTGCTGCTTTTATTGGAATCAGAGCACAAGAAAGTCTCCATAGATATTGTGCTATTGCTACTTGGGAAAAAAGAGATTTAATGTTCAACAACTATAGATGGACAACAAAAATAGCAGATAATGTTTATAACGTATATCCTATTTACGATTGGCTTACTCAAGACATTTGGAAGTATCACGCTAAATATCCAGAAAAACCTCACAATAAAATATATGATAAGATGCAAATGGCGGGTGTCCCTTTATCGCATCAAAGATTGTGTCAACCATTTGGAGACGATCAGAGAAGAGGATTGTGGCTTTATCATATTTTAGAACCGAATACATGGTTTAAATTAGTTGCAAGAGTAAATGGAGCAAATTCTGGAGCGCTTTATGTTCAAGAAAATGGCAACATTAGTGGTTATAATAAAATAACAAAACCTGATAACCATACATGGAAAAGCTTTTGTAATTTGCTTCTGCAAACAATGCCGAAGAAAACGAGAAGTCATTACACGCTTAGATTTAAAAAGTTTATTCACGGGTGGCACAGAAGGGGTTATCCGATTATTCCAGAAGAAGCACCGCCAGAACTTGAAAGTAAATGCTGGGCTCCATCATGGCGTAGAATGTGTAAAGTATTATTAAGAAATGATTATTGGTGTAAAGGTCTTGGACAGGCACAGCCAAAAAGCGATGCTTATCAAAAGTATAAAGAGATTGTTAGAACAAGAAGAATGCAAATGAAAGAAGTTAAAAAGACACTACCAGAAGAACAAAAAACTACTATTCATAAAATTAGAAAACAAAGAAATAGTAATTATAGAATGGCAAACTTTTTCAGAGGATAAACTCCAAACTGTTACGTGAATATAAGCAATCTTTATTTTTCTAAATTTCTTTATTATAATAAGTAATAAGAGGAAAGTTTAAATTATGCCGCTTCAAACTACATACAGACCAAAGACATTAGATGAAATTGTTGGTAATGTAGATATGGTCAATAGTATTAAGACAATCTTTTCCAGAGAAAAAGACTTGCCACACGCTTGGTTGTTTATGGGTCCAAAAGGAAGCGGCAAGAGCACAACAGGAAGAATCGTTGCAGAGAAGCTTCTTGGTATGCCTATCGATGAATGTCCAGACTTCTATCAGATTGATGGTGGAGATGTTAAAGCAGATACCATTAAGGAATTGAAAAGAAGTATCTCTTATAAACCATCTGTTGCAAAGTGTAGGGTTTGGCTTATCGAAGAATGTTTTCCTGCTGGAACTATGATCGAAACGCCAAGCGGCAATATCCCAATTGAACAAATTAAAGTTGATCAAGATATTGTTTCTTTATATGGCAAAGATAAAGTTGTCGCTGTATCGCAAAATAAAATATCTTTTGATAGACTTATTAAATTAACTTTTTCAGAAGATAGAAATATTTATACAACTAAAGATCATTTATTTTTTACTTCAAAGGGATGGGTAGAAGCGCAAAACCTTACTTCTGATGATATAATTTATCCGCTTGATTCTGAATTTATAGGAATAACAAATGAGAGAAATCAAATATTGCGCGACGTGCAACAAAGTAATTCGGAAATGGCAGAAATATTGCTCCAAAGAATGTCACAATTTATCAATGACAAAATCTCGGTCTTTATGTTTGATATGCGGCAAGCCTGTCAAAAAATTGGGGAATCGATTTTGTGGGAGGAAATGTGCCAACGAGAATTTGCGGCAGCATCCAGAATACAGAGCGACATGCAATACAGAACAAGCCAGAAAAAAACGCAGCAAGAGCGTAGCAAAAGCTTGGAAAAATATGTCTCAAGAAATGAGAGATTATATAGGAGAGAAACATTCCAAGCGAATGAAAAAGAAAAATCCCATGTTCAATTTAGAGTATGTAGAAAAAATGAAATCTACAAAAGAGACAAATGGAACATTGCACCTGTGCCCTGTTCCTCGTGGAGGGAATGGGGAGTTCACAAAGCCACAAGTCTTATTGTCAAAAGCATTGAATTGGCCTATGGAAGTTGCTATTCCGCTTGGTGGAAGATTTCCTGGCTATCCAACTTGCTACAAAGTAGATATTGGCAACAAGAAACTGAAGCTTGCAATAGAAGTAGATGGAAAGAGTCACGGTGCGAAAAAAATTATATTGAGAGATATAAAGAAAACAGCAAAACTAAAGGAATTAGGCTGGCAAATTCTGAGATTTACAAACGAGGAAATAATGACGAATGTTTCCAAAGTATTATCGGAGATAAAGAAAAAGATCAAGGATATGTAATTTGTTATGATTTGCAAGTTAAAAATCATCCGTCTTATTTCGCTAACGGTTTACCTGTTCATAATTGCCATATGATAGGCTCTGGCGGTGCGTCCGAGAAGAACATTCCACAGAATAATTTCTTGACAACTTTGGAAGAGCCACCGCCTTGGGTTTATTTTATTCTTTGTACTACAGACCCGCAAAGACTTATCGGAACCATTCATAGCCGATGCCATACATTTAAAGTCAACCCTTTGAATGATACAGAAATGAAAACCCTTCTTCTCAGAACTCTAAAGAAAGAAGATGTTGGCTCATTTCCAGATAAAGCTATTCAAGCAATTATAGATACTGCCGATGGCTGTCCGAGAGATGCTTTGAAAATACTGGACCAAGTAATCGATCTTGAAGATGAAGCGATCATAACAGCTATTAACAGTTTTACGCCGCTTGAAGCAGAGATAAAGGATTTATGCCAGTCATTAGCGAACGGCGAATCCTGGGCGCGAATCAAAGATATTATATACAAGATAAAACAAAAGGGAGAAGATGCAGAGAACGTTCGCCGAGCAGTCATAGGATACATTACAAAGATAGCTCTTTCATCGGATCAAAAGAAAAAGAAAAGAGGGGATGAAGACCCGATGATAAGATTGACAGATGTTTATGAAGCCTTGAAAACTGTTACTTATGCTAACGGATGGGGAGATATTGTGTTTCCATTGTATCAATTGAGTGCAGGATAATTAATATAGAAGGGAGGTGATTAAATGAAGAAAGCTTTTTCTATCGTTATTAGAAGTAAAGAGACTGAAATGGCTGATGGCAAGTTGGTGGCGTCTATCAAGGATGCTGTTACTAAAGCTGTTGGCGGGGACGTCAAGGTAGTTGTTAAGCGCACCAAAGAACTTGATCCTGTAAAGTAAGGAGTAATTAAGTTCAACTATTTGCTTATGCCAAGTCTAATTCTTGGCATAAGCAAACTATGCCGCTGTAGCTCAATAGGTTAGAGCGTAGTCTTTATAAGGCTTTGGTTCCTGGTTCGAGTCCAGGCAGCGGCACCAAAAGAAAAGGAGAAGTAATGTCTGTTGACTGGACTAATTTTGATTATGAAAACGAAATTAAAATCAATTTAGATAGTCTTGAACTAAACAATCAAGATAATCCAGAATTGATTATGAAGTATGCAAAAGAGAAAACAAAAGTCTCTAAAGATTTAAGAGACAAGAAAGAGGAGATGGCAGTATATGAAGCCAAACTAAGGATAACTACTATTAATTTGGCTAATAAAAAAATGACAGTATCGGAAGTAGATGCAGAAATTAAAATTGATGATAAGTATCAAAAGCTGGTAGCTGAAATCAATGTTCTTGAATACGATTTGGAATTGTTGAAAGAATGCATAAATGTTTTCAGAGCAAGAAGCGATTCTCTTCGGGAAGAGAGAGAACTTCTTGCTCTTGGCTATTGGGCAACTACTTCTAAAACACAAGGCGTAAGGAAAGTTCAGCTTGAAAAAGCAGATGAAGAAACGAGGAATGCAGTTAATCAAAGAAGGAGAAAATAACTATGAGGTAATTTAATGGCCTCTAAAAATGCCAGAAAGAAAAGAAATGCTTGCAAGGGAAAGAAAAAATATGCTTCAATAGAAGAAGCAAAAGTAGCAATCAAAGAGATTTATAAAAAGAAAGAATCTGTTTTAGTGTGGAAGTTAAGCCCTTATTATTGTGAGTATTGCAAAGGAATACACATAGGACATCGGCCACACAAACATGCATGTAAATGATTAAATAAAAGGAGCAAGAATTATTATGGCAAAGCCAAGTTGGAAAGAGCGAAGAGAGAAGCTAAAAAACAAAACCAAAGACAGCGCTGAGAACAGAGAAGGAAAAGCATCCACTATTCTTTCCTTCAAAGCATTAGGAGATCGTGAAGTTAAGTGGGTAGATAAAGTAAAGCATGGCAGGGAACCAAATAAGTTTGATATTCTACCGTTTGAAGTTTCGATGGATTGGTATGAAACAATGCGGAAGTTCTCAGGCAAGCCGACCGGTCTTGTTCCTGGTGATGTAGATTATAAACTTGAATTTGCTATTCACAACGGAGTAGGACCAGAGCAACAGAAGACACTTTGTCTTCTTGAGACATTTGGCTTGCCTTGCCCTGTATGTGAAGAGAGAGCAAGACTGCTTGACAACCCAGAAGAAGACCCGGATGGAAAACTTGCTGAAGGCTTGAAGCCAAAATGGCGTTGCTTGTATAACATCATTGATCTTAATGCTGATGATGAAATTAGATTGTGGGAGCACTCCTATCATCTATTTGAAAAAATCCTCATGGGTGAAGTCTACATGGGTGAAAAAGGATTGGAGTTATTTTGGGATTTGGAAGATGGTAAAACAGTAGAGTGGCGCGGCAAAGAAGAGAAGCTCGGTAAATTTCCTTTTGTTAAAGCGGATCGTGTTGATTTTGCAAAGCGAAGTTCTTATGAGGACTCTATTCTTGATGAAGTCTATCCATTGGATCAATTACTTGTAATTCCTACTTACGATCAATTGACTTCTGTTCTTACTGGTGGCACTGGAGATATAACCAAAGCCCATACAAAGAACAAAGAGAAGAACCAAAAGAAAGACGATAAGGAAAGCAAAGAAAGCAAGGAAGAGAAAAAGCCTAATCGGAGCAGTCGATTCAAGAAAGAAGAGAAGCAAGAGACAGAAGATGAAGGCTCTTTCCCGCCTGATGATAATGAATGCAAATGCCCTAAGAAAAGAGAATTTGGCGTAGACTTCAATCAGCATCCTGAATGTAATGAGTGTGCGGATGAAGATTACAATGCTTGCGAAGAAGCATTTAATAATCCGCAAGATGAGCCGGAGCCAGAACCGGAGCCAGAACCAGAACCGCAAGTACAGCGCAGACAGAGAAAGCCTGTCACAAAAGAAGAAAGTAAACCAGAACCAGAAACTACAACTCGTAGACGACGGCGATAACTTATGACAGACCCCCCAAATAAAATAGGGGTAATAGTTAAAGGCCCTGGAATTTCTACTACAGAAGCATTAGAAATTGCCAGGGCCAGAGGCTATAAAATTACCCTACCAACACTAATAAAATGGCTTGCCAAATATGGCATCGGCAAGAAAGTATTTGGCCGATGGTATGTGGACAAGGATAAGTTTTTATATTTTTTGAGATATGGCAATCATGGAGAATAAAATTAGATGGCAGAACTTATTCAAAAAAGACGAAGACGAAGTGCGGCGGCAGAGCAGATAGAGAATAGAGACAGAACAAAAGAGAATGAGCCAGAAGAGTATGTAGGTCCAGACCCTAAAAAGATAACAGAAGATAGATTGATTCCTTCTGGCTCTACTTTGGTCAACTGTGCTTGTAGCGACAACCCAAAGGGAGCCTTTGCTTTAGGCTCTATCAATACTATTCCAGGCAAATCTGCTTCTGGAAAAACTGTATTGATGCTAACTATGCTTGCGTGTTGCGCTGTCGATCCTAAGTTTAAAGAATATGAATTTATTTATGATGATGGGGAGCAATCTCTTTCTTTTGATCTTGATTATTTATTCCCTCCGTTAGCACCAAAAGACCCAGAAGACCTTACTTCAGGTAGATTGAAAGCACCGAACTATGACGATGGAGAACCAGTTCCTTCTGAGACTATCCAAGATTTTAAAGGCAATATCTTAATTAAATGTAAACAGAGAAGACCTTTTATTTGGGTTTTGGATAGTCTTGATTCTCTAACTTCCGATGAAGAAATGGAAAGAGAATATAAGAACGCTATCAAAAACGCTAAGAGTGCAGAAGCGGTAACAGAACTTAAAGGATCATATAAAGCAGAGAAAGCAAAGCATATAGGAGAAGCTTTGCGAATGATTAATGGCAATATAAAGCGCACAGATAGTGCTCTATTTATTATTCAGCAAACAAGACAAAGATTTAAAAGTGGTTTTGGCCAGACTGATTGGGTAACTTCTGGCGGGGATGCTCCGTTCTTCTATTCATTTCATCAACTGTATCTTAATTCAATTAAAAGTATTACAGAAGAAGCAATGAATTTAAAACATAAGATAGGGAGTATGGCGCAAATTGAAGTTATTAAAAATAAGCTTACAGGAAAGAAAAGAAAGAGCGGAGTTGTAATTCCTATCTATGAATCTTATGGTCTGCATGATGTTGAATCTTGCATTGACTTCTTAAAATTAACAGAGCATTGGGCAAGCGATACAAAAGGAATTGTAGCAAAAGAATTTGATATAAAAAAGAGTAAAGATAATTTGATAGAGTATATCGAAGATAATAATCTACAAGATAAGTTGCAAGATATTGTTGGCTCTGTTTGGAAAGAAGTAGAAAAAATGCTTATGTTTAAAACTCCAAGGAGATTTTAAATGAGCAGTAAAAATAATACTCTGACATTAGCAGACTATAAACAAGCTGCTAAAATTTTGAAGTGTGAAGTTGCCGCTATTCAAGCGGTAGCAAAAGTAGAAGCGCCGAATGGAGGATTCTCTGAAGATGGCCTTCCTGTTATTCTATTTGAAGGCCATTGGTTTTCTCGTTTAACACAACATAAATATGATAGAGAGTATCCGACTATTTCTTATCCTAAATGGACAAAGAAATTCTATGGTAAGAATCAAAAAGAAGAATGGAAGAGATTAAACGCAGCAAAATTATGCAATCCAGCTTGTGCTTATATGTCTGCTTCGTGGGGCAAGTTTCAAATTCTCGGAGTTAATCATGCTTATTGTGGCTTTGCAGATGTTTACGATTTTGTAAATGCAATGGAAGATTCTGAAAGAGAACATCTAATTTCTTTCTGTAACTACATTAAGAATGTAGGTCTTGCCTATGAGCTACAAGACAGAAATTGGAATGACTTTGCTTATAAGTATAATGGGCCAGAGTATAAAAAGAATGGATATGCAGAGAAACTTTATGATGTATATTATAATAGAAAGTAAAAAAGTAAATGTCTAAACTTATATCTATTACTTCAAAAGAACTTGCAGAGTTAAGAGAGAAGCAATTTAAAAAGCAAGATGGCAAGTGTGCTATTCTTGGAGTTTGTATTGATAAAGCCGAGTGTGTACTGGATCATAAACATAAACTTAAATCAGAAGAGTGTGGCGGTAAAGATAGACTTGGTTGTTTAAGAGGCGTCATTCATAGAAACGCAAATTCATTTGAAGGTAAATTAGAAAGAAGTTGGCGCAGATATGGATTACATAAAGTAATATCTCTTCCAGAACTATTAAGAAGATGTGCTGATTATATAGAACAACCACCAATTAAGGAGTTGATAATCCATCCTAATGAAAGAAAGATAGAGCGCAAGAGAATAACAATTCCTGAATACAAAAGAATTTGTAAGTATTATTTTTTGGCGTTTCCTAAAAGAAAAGCTTTGCCTAAGTATCCAAGATTTGGTTGGAATGAAACATGGAAAAAGATTTATCAGAAAGTATATCCGTTTATTTGTAGGAATAAGTTTTCTAAAGAAGAAAAAGAACTGATTAAAAAAGCGAAAGAGGCAATGAAGAAATGAGCCAATAAGATGCTTTAAAACAAGCAGCAAAAGAAAAACAGCAAATTGATTCTATTGTTTATAAATACTTTGTTGATATTGGGGAATTAAAAGCAGCAAATATTTTTCAAGCAGTAACATATGCGTATTGGATTGTTGCAGGAGATCCAACTATAGAAAAACCAAAAGGAATTTTAGATTTAAAAGACTTAATAAAATGAAATTTAAGCAATTCAAAATCCAAAACTTTATGTCATGGGAGAAAGAGACTTTCGATCTTTCTCCCAATGTCAATATAATTTGCGGTGTTTCTGATAAAGGCAAATCGGCAATACTTAAAGGACTTAAATGGCTTAAAGATAATGATCCAAGCGGAAACGAATTTGCTTCTGATTGGATAAAGAAGAAAAAGAAAAATGGCGATTTTGAATTAACCGGCGAGTGTATATTTACTGTTGTATTTGAAGACGGAACAGAGATATCAAGAGTCAAAGGACCAAAGTCAAATGAATATAGAATATCTACATTAACAAAACCACTTGAAGCAGTAGGAACAAGAGTACCAGATGAAGTATCTAATCCCTTGAATATGAGCGAGATTAATTTTCAAGAGCAAGACAATCCACATTTTCTTGTAGGAGATAAGCCAGGAGAAATAGGCAGGAAGCTAAATCAAATTGCTTCGCTTTCAGATATAGATACATCATTTAGAAATGCTGATAGTGAAATAAGGGATACAAGAGCAACAATAAAAAGAGAAGAAGCAGAACTAATAAGAGCAGAACTACAAGTAGAAGATTTTAATTGGGTTGATTCTGCTGAAAAAGAATTAACGGAACTTGAGCAAATAGAATCCAGTTTATCTATTATTAGAAATGATGAGCAGAGATTAAGAAATGGTAAAAGCAAAATAATAGAACTTCAAAAAGAGATAGACAGATATAAACCACTTACAGTAAATGCCAAGAAAGAAATCGAACAACTTATATCTTTGAAGCAAGAAATATCTACTATAGAAAACAAGATAGCAGAATTAGAATCAATAGAAAATAAGATAGCTGATTTAGAAGATGAAATAGAAAGAGCAAATTCTATTGTTAAAGCAAAAGAAGATATATCTTTATTGCTAAAGCAAAGAAATGAAATTGATTCTCTTAGAAAAGAGATAGACCAATTTATAGAAATAGAGAATAAAATAATTGATGCCAAAGAAGAGTTAGAGAAAGCAGAAAAAGAATATAAGAAAGTGGCTACAGAATATAAACTGATGGCACCGAAGGAATGCCCTTTGTGCGGAGGAGACTGGAAATGAAAAAACCTTCCGCACTACTTGCTTCTGATTGGCACTGGAGAGAAGATACCCCTACTTGTCGTGTAGATGATTTCATGCAAGCGCAAATAAATAAAGCAAAGTACGCTAATCAGATATGCGACAAATATAATATTCCCTTATTAATCGCTGGGGATGTCTTTAATTATTGGAAGCCTTCTCCCGAGCTACTTCGCATTGCTCTTGAATATATGCCGGAATTTATTTGTATTCCAGGTCAACATGACAACCAAAACCATAACTTGGAGCTATTTAATAAGTCCGGCCTTGCAGTATTACAAGAAGCAAACAAAGCAGAAGTTATTTTAAATCATGAAACAACAATAGATTGCGATGGTTTTAAAGTAGTAGGTTTTCCTTATGGAATAGAGCCAAAACCAAGAAGAAAGAGAAGAGACGAAGAGCCATATATTTGTCTCGTTCATATGCAAATCAGTTTAGAAAAAGCAATGTTTGAAACCAGAAATGCGTATGACATTTTGGAAGAGTTAAAAGGATACGACTTAATTCTAAGCGGAGACAATCATACAAGATTCGATATAGAAGTTAATAACAGAAGGATTGTCAATGCTGGTTCTGTAATGAGAATGGATGCAGATCAGATCGACCATCAGCCATGCTTTTATCTTTGGTATGCAGAAGATAATTCCATTGAAGAGATAAAAATACCAATAGACAAATCGGTTGTTGTTAGGACTCATATCAATGTACAAAAAGAGATGGACGAAAGAATAGATACTTATATCGATTCGATGAAAATGGATTACTCCATTAAATTAAATTTTAGAAAGAATATGCAAGAGCATACAAATGCGAATAAGACAGAAGATAATGTAAAAAATATTATATGGAGGTG
>Ga0208375_1000160_pt1 | contig 107226 bp, 107 predicted proteins | sample RifOxyD1_FD_184038 | JGI IMG/M metagenome (GOLD analysis project Ga0208375, IMG submission 184038) | Soil microbial communities from Rifle, Colorado - Rifle Oxygen_injection D1 (SPAdes) | ecosystem: Environmental > Terrestrial > Deep subsurface > Rock core/Sediment | place: Rifle, Colorado... | reverse complement strand
CGGAGTGTCCGCAATAACATTTGCGTATGCCGTGTTTTTCCGACTGTGCGTCAAGACCGGGCACGGCGTAAATAACGTGATGTCCCCACTCTCCCCCCAGCCATTGCATCCCCCGCCAGACATGGCCGTTGACGATAAATCCTCCACCTGCGCCCGTGCCCAGGATCACGCCAAAAACAAGCCCCGCACCCAGACCCTTTCCGGCGCCGAGATGCGCTTCGGCAAGCGCAAAGCAATTTGCGTCGTTTTCAAACATTATTCCGAAACCCAGGCGCTTCCGAAGATCCTCCCTGAACGGCCGGCCGTTGAGGCAGGTGGTGTTGGAGTTTTTGATGAGGCCGTCCCGGCGCGTGATGGCACCGGGCATTCCGATGCCGGTCGGGACGTCGGTGTTGAACCCCGCTTCTTTTGCAATGCCACTTATCAATCCGGCGCAGGCATTAATCACGGCGTCATAACCGCGGTCGCGGTTCGTGGGGATGCGCTTTCGTGCAAGCGTTTCAAAACCGTCGCTGTTTGTGATGATCGCTGCGGCTTCTATTTTTGTGCCGCCAAGATCAACGCCTATGGCTTTCAGGCCCGGGGCGATCATGTCAGTTGATTCCAAACGCCGCGATCGCCTCGAACACCCCGTTTCTGATCATCGCAACCGCGATGGCTGCGAGCAGGAGCGCCGCAATTTTTGAAATCACCACGGTGCCGTCCTTGCCGATTTTTCCGGTGACAAACTCTGCCTTGCGCAAAAGAAACCATGCAAGGATATAATTTCCGAAGAGTGCTCCGAGGGTGATGAAATAGCCGAAGGATTCGACCTGTAAAATGAGAGTAGTGATGACTCCGGGCCCGGTTATGAGAGGCACCGCAAGCGGCACGATGCCGGTGGAGCCCGACGACCGTTGTTTTGCTTCGGGGCCGCCGACCAGATCGGCAAGGGAGACGAGCAGGAGGACGATGCCGCCTGCCACCTTGAAGTCAAACACCCTGATGCCAAGCAGGCTGAACACTCCGTTTCCGGTGAAAATAAAAGCCAGCGCAACAACAAGCGCGACTATCATCGACTTGTCGACGGTCCTCGTGCGCTGCTTTGAGGTCATTCCGTTTGTGAGCGAAATATAAAGCGGCAGCGTGCCGACGATATCAAGCGCCGCGAAAACCGCCACGAACGAAAGCGCTAGATTTTGTAACCAGTGCATATGCGCCCTTTCCTATCCTACCACGCAGGTGACCATATGAGGTTCTACCAGATATCTTCGGCAGACTTCTTTGATATCAGATGCGCTTACCGCCCTGACCCGGCCAAGTATCGTGGCTTCGTCCATATACTGCAGCCCGTAAACCGTCTCCAGCCCGAAATGCGCCGCCACCGAGCTGTCGCTTTGCATCTCGATTGCGCGCCGACCGAGATGGTATTCCTTGGCTCGTTTCATTTCCGCCGGAGTGGGCCCGGTTGATGCAAGTTTTGCCAGTACGGAGCTTATGCCCTTGATCGCTTCTTCGCGCTTGTCCGGTGAACAGCCGATGTAGGTGCCGATGTATCCGGGTTCAACTCCTTCGAACATCATGGGTGATACGGCATAGGCAAGGCTTCGTTTCTCGCGAAGTTCGGTAAAAAGCCGGCCGCCCTGTCCGCCAAGTATGGTCTGAAGTATTCTGAGCGGGAACCTGTCGTTTCCGCCGATCACCGGTCCGATTCCTCCCACGACGATGTGGAGTTGTTCGCGACCGAGTTTTTTTTCGGCCCATCTCGGACCCTTGAGCGGCGCTTCGGGGTCAACGGCGGGGGAAGTGTTTGTTGCGGTACCGCACACGTCAAGCAGTGATTTTTCCAGCTCACCGCACCATTTTTCAAAATCCGGGCGTTTTACCGCCCCGGAAAAGGAAACAACCATCCGTTCCGGCCTGATCCACTTTCTATGAAAGGCCGCAAGTCTCGCCCCGTCTATTCCGGCCACGCTTTGCAGGCTGCCGGCGGTGAGTTTTCCATAGGGATGCTTGTCAAATAATGATTCCAAAAACAGTTTTGAACAAAGCTGCGCCGTGTGGTCTTCGATGGTTTTGATCTCTTCTTCAACCACGCGCCGCGTGTGTTCGACTTCATCGGCCGGGAAGGATGGGCGGGTCATTACTTCAACAAGTGTTTTGGAGAGAGTATCCCAGTCGCGCGCCAGTCCTGTCATTTGCATTCCGGCCGTACTCCTTCCCGAAAACCCCTCCATTGAAGCCGCATGTCCTTCGATTATGGATGCGATCGCTTTTGAATCCTTGTCGCCCGCTCCCTTGTTCCAGGTCATGGACATCATGTTTCCGGCGCCCCAGTCCTCTGCGGCGGAGCGCACCGGATCGGCAAGTTCGAGCCTGAGCCCGCCAAGCGCCGATAGATGCACGCTTGCGACATTTGAATCAGGAGAGTGCCTGTAGGCCGCGCGCATTCCGGACGGGAGAGTGAAAAAATCCGGTTTCAGAAAATCGGTTTTTCCATTCGCTTTTTTTGCGGATCTGCTGTTTTTTGCGGTTTCAAGGGCGGAATTGCCGAGGATTTTTTCTGACATCACTACAAGAGCGTCCGTGTCGGTTTTTGCTCCCTTTGGAAACAGCATTACTCCGCTCAACCTGGCGGCATCGAAATATCTTGCTGCAATATCCTGCACCCGTTTTGCGTCCACGTTTCTGAGTTGGTCGAGATACCATTCGTCGAAGCCGGGGTCCCCGATTACAAAATGCATGAACCCGAGCCGTGAAGCCACGCCGTCGGCGGTCTGCGTGGCGTAGAGTTTTTCGCTTTCGTTGTTTACCAGTACGCGCTTGAGCTCTTCCGGGGACGGTCCTTCGCTCTTGATCCTTGCCAGCTCTGACAGAATGGCTTCAAAAACCGCGGGTATGTTTCCGGTATCACCTGTTTCGGCCTGAAGGTAGAACATCCCGGGATCGGCCGGCACATAAAGTCCGCCCGAAATATCAGTGACCAGCGATGATCCATAAAAAAGCTTTTGATAAAGCCGCGAAAGCTCACCCATTGCAAGTACGCCGCTCAGCATGTCAAGAGCAGGCGTATCCTCATGGGCGAGTTCCGGCGCCCTGAACGTCAGGGCCGCAGTTGGTGCTTTTACGTCGAAAGGCCGGATTTTGAACTCCGCACGCTCCCGAAGAGCCCTCTCAACCGGCCGCGCCGGGCGGTTGAATTTTCGTTCACGGATGATTTTGGAGCCGAAGTGCTTTTCAAGCTTTTTAACAAGCCCCGGTATGCGGCCGTCGCCCGAAAGTGGCCCGACAACGATGATCCCCATGTTTGACGGCGCGTAATTCCGTGTATAAAAAGCCTCGAGTTTTGCGCTTGTGGCGGCTTTGAGTGATTTTGCAAAGCCGATCACCGGGCGTCCATACGGGTGTTTGCGGAAAGTGGTTGAAAAAATCTCCTGAAAAAGCTGCCTTTCCGGGGAATCGTCGCTTCGTCTGATTTCCTCAAGTATGACTTCGCGTTCGCGTTCGAAATCCTCCCTGGAGAATTTTTGTGTTCTTGAAATCTGCCCGAATTCATCCAAAGCGTCGTCCAGATGGTGTCCGGCGCAGGTGACGTGGTAGACGGTCTGGTCAAACGAGGTGTACGCGTTTACCTCGCCTCCGATGGCCTCTATGGCATTGGCCATGCGCCCGGTTGAGGCCCTTCCGGTTTCCTTGCTGGATGAATCCTTGAATAGCATGTGCTCGACAAAATGAGCAAATCCATGCTCACCGGAAAGCTCGTCGCAACTGCCGGAACGAACCCACCAGTAAACTGCGGCAGCCGGGCCGTTCTTGTGTTGAAAGATGACCGGGATTTTATTCGACAGTGTTGCAAGTTCGCATTTTGAGTTTTTAGGCATATATAAAAGGGTAATCTCCAATACACGATTGGACAAGTGAACGTATCGTATTATACGCTCTGCGTTGTCATCTTTTGAGCGGCATGAAAGGAGCTGCGTCCATTTAAAAAAAATAATATGAACAAAGCGCGGTCGTTGTATGTGCATTTTCCATTCTGTCGCGCCAAGTGCCATTATTGCGATTTTTATTCTTCGACCGTAAAAAATCCGTCTGATGAGCTGGTTTTTTATGATTTATTGCGCGCAGAAGCGGCCCTGCGGCGCGACTTTTTGGCGGATGAACTTGAGACCCTGTATTTTGGGGGGGGAACGCCATCACTTGCCGACCCACGAATGATTTTTTCAAGTCTTCAGCCGGTTGGGGTTTCAAAAAACGCGGAATTCACGATTGAAGCCAATCCGTTTTCTGTCACCCGTGATTTTTTGAGAGCCTGTCGGGAAACCGGAATCAATCGCATCAGCCTGGGCGTGCAGGCGCTCAGACCGGAGTTGCTTTCATGGCTTGGACGGATTCATACGCGCGACAGCGCGCTTGCCGCGCTTGGGATGATTTTTGATGAGGGGTTCACCAATGTGTCGGTTGATTTGTTGTGCGGCGTCCCCGGCCAGACAATCCCGGATATTGAAGAAGCACTCGGCGTGCTCTGCTCTTTTCCGGTTACACATGTTAGCTGCTATCTGCTCACCTTGCGGGATACGCACCGGCTGCATTGTACTTTGCCCGACGAGAATACACAGCTTGATCATTTTTTGTTTGTTGACAGGCGTCTTTGCGAACTTGGATTCCGGCACTACGAGATTTCCAGCTTCGCGCGCGCCGGTTTTGAATCCCGGCACAATCTCAATTACTGGCATGGTGATTCATATCTCGGATTCGGGCCTTCGGCGCATTCGTTTGACGCGAGTACCGGCAGGAGATGGAAAAACAGCTCGATATTTCCGGATTATGGAGTTGAGTGGGAGGAGTTCCTGACGCCCGAGCAGAAAAGAATCGAAGCCCTGATGCTTGCCGCGCGTCTTGACGCCGGCTTTACGGCGGAGTGGATTCACAATGAAACACTTTTTGCGTCACTCATGAAAGACAAACTGATCGAACGTCATCCACAAACATCCGGATTTGTGCGGCTTACTCCAAAGGGGTTTGTGCTTTCGGATGCGATAGTGGCGCGGCTGATTTGACGCGCCGATGACGCCACGGCGTCATCGCATCAAAAAGTATGCGACATACCTGAAACGACAAGCGGACTTGTTGAGCCCGCAAAAGATACGGAAAGATCCACGGAAGCCTTCCATTGGTCATAAAATTCCCATGCAGCACCGGCGCCGGCTGATGTGGTGTGCGATCCGTCGGCCGCAGCAGTTGTAATGGTGCTGTAAATTTCAAAATCCCAGTGTTTGATGGTGCTGCAGCCCAGGCCGGCACCGAATGAGTTGCGCGGAAGACCGGAAACAATGGAGGCAAAATCAGTGAGGGTGTTTGAACGCGCAAGAAGCGTGCCTTCGAGCGTGGCAAGATCGGTGCCGCCATATCCGTAAAGAGCGGCTTCGGCGTACATTGCAAAATCATACGGCAGTTCTTGGTCAAGCCCGAAAGAGAATGCGTGTTGCGTGACACTGATCGCGCTTGCTGCCGCTGCCACAGCGCGCGTGCGCGCCAGTTTTCTTCGCCCGCTGCTGCCGGGGGATGCGGCCGTAACATCTTCGGCGCGCATATATCTTGTCCAGCCGTATCCGAACGAAAGCGTGGTCATGTATTCGGCCAGCCAAAGAGAGCCTATTTCCATGTCCATTGACGGGGATATCGAAAGCGAGCGGACATCGCCGGGTTCAAAACCATAAGCAATGATTGCGCCGAGCGAAAGTGCTTCTGAAACCTTGTATCCGGGTCCGGCACTCAAACGGTACGAATCGGAATCTGTTGCGCTTTTGATATGAGCGGCTTTGCCCGAAACCGACCAGCCGCCGCCAAATTTGACGAGGCCCTTTAAATCCTGGGAAAGATAACCCTCCTTGGCATAGCCGAGGTCAAATCCGATCCCCCCCCCCTTGATGGATCCGGACGCGGGCACAGCGGCCACGAATGTCAGAATGAGAACAATTATTGATGGCGCAGTGTATAATAATTTTTTCTGGAACATTTATATAAGTAAGTTAACATCAAATAATCATCCAATTAAAGGGGGATCATATGAAAAACATGTTGAAGACATCAATCGTATTGTCATTGGCTGCGGTGTTTGCCGCATCGTCGCTTTCGTTTGCAGCTCCGGCTGACAAGGAAGCCCGCAAGGCGGCTATTGAGCAGCGCCGTGAAGCGAACAAGGCAAAAATGGAAGAGCGCAAAGCGGCTCGCGAAGCGCGCAGGGATGCACGCAGGAAGATGATTGAAGAGCGCAAGGCCAAGCGCGAATCCCATCGTGCTGCAATGAAACAAAAACGCGACGCTCACCAATCCGAAATGAAACAAGAGCAGGAAAAATTCAAACAAGAGATGAACAAGCCAGAAGGCGCCGCCGCCCCCGCCCAGCAGTAAGGGGTAGACGGGGCGGTTTGAAAAAATTTTCAGCCCCGGTTTGACAGGGCAATGACAATAGCCATAAGTGTATCTGCCACTTTTGAAACGTGGAAGGAGTTTTTGTGGTCACCCACGACACGGCGGATACAGCACAACCTGTAACAGATATTCCGGAACCCTCCGAAGCCAAGCGGATTGAAGAGCTGGAAAAGCTGGCAAAAGATAATGAAAATAAATATTTATATCTTTATGCCGAATTCGAAAATTATAAAAAACGTATTCAAAAAGAACGCTCTGATTTAATGAAATTCGGCTGGGAGCCATGTGCCCGCGAGCTTCTTCATGTTGTTGACAATCTTGAGCGCGCCCTCGCCCATGTGCCTGCGGGGACGGATAAGAATCTAATAGACGGCTTGAACATGATATCTGGTCAATTTCAGAGCGTTCTTCAAAAAAACTGTGTTTGCAGATTTGACACAAAAAACAAGCCATTTGATCCCAATATGCATGAGGCCATCGGGCAGATTCCTTCGGATCAACATCCCGAAGGCAATGTCATAAAAGAAGAGCAAAGCGGTTATACCATGCATGGCAGGTTGCTCCGCCCGGCACGGGTGATTATAAGCTCTGGTAATTCCGGAGAAAACAAGCCGGGGGATGGAAAAGATTGAGGCGCGGATTGACTAATGGTTTTTAAGAATCATCTTTTTATGAAGAAACACGCTTACTTAACTGAAAGAGGTAAATCAATATGGGTAAGATAATTGGAATTGATCTTGGAACAACAAACTCATGTGTTTCCGTCCTTGAGGCCGGTGACTCAAAAGTTATTCCAAATTCAGAGGGTGTAAATACAACCCCTTCAGTGGTGGCTTTTACCCAGTCCGGCGAAAAACTTGTCGGTCAGACAGCCAAACGCCAGGCCGTTACAAATGCAGACAAGACGGTTTTTGAAACCAAACGCCTTATCGGACGCAAGTTCAGCTCAAGAGAAGTCCAGGAGTTCATAAAAGTTGCCCCGTTCAAGATCATTGAAGCTAAAAACGGTGATGCATGGATTAAAATCGACGATCGCGAATATTCCCCGCAGGAAATCTCGGCGCTGGTGCTTCAAAAAATGAAAAAGACCGCTGAAGACTATCTTGGCGAACCCGTTACCGAGGCGGTTGTAACCGTGCCCGCCTATTTCAATGATGCCCAGAGACAGGCCACCAAGGACGCCGGCCGTATTGCCGGTCTTGATGTAAAACGTATCATCAACGAGCCCACGGCGGCTGCTCTTGCCTACGGCATGGATAAAAAAGGCAAGAATGAGACTGTTGCCGTATTTGACCTTGGCGGCGGTACGTTCGACATTTCAATCCTTGAGCTCGGCGATGGCGTGTTTGAGGTGAAGGCCACCAATGGCGATACCTTTCTTGGTGGTGGAAACTTCGACCAGAGGATTATTGACTGGCTTGCCGACGAATTCAAAAAGGAAAGCGGCATAGATCTTCGCAAGGATCGCATGGCGCTTCAGCGACTGAAAGAAGCGGCCGAGAAGGCCAAACACGAACTTTCGAGCACGAATGAAACCGAGATCAACCTGCCGTTCATCACGGCGGACGCATCGGGACCAAAGCATCTCAATCTGCGCCTTACGCGTGCGAAGCTCGAGGCCCTGGTCGAGGACCTGATCGGCAAGATGGCGGGTCCGTGCGAGATTTGTATCAAGGATGCGGGTGTTTCAAAAAGCCAGATCAACGAGGTCATTCTCGTCGGTGGCATGACTCGCATGCCGCGCGTCCAGCAAAAGGTTAAGGAGATTTTCGGCAAGGAGCCCCATAAAGGCGTCAACCCTGACGAGGTCGTTGCTGTTGGTGCTGCGATCCAGGGCGGTGTGCTCAAGGGAGACGTAAAAGACGTGCTCCTTCTTGATGTCACGCCGCTTTCGCTTGGCATCGAGACGCTTGGCGGCGTATTTACCAAGCTCATCGAAAAGAATACCACTATCCCGACCAAGAAATCGCAGACTTTTTCGACCGCGGCCGACAACCAGACCGCAGTCACAATTCATGTACTGCAGGGCGAGCGTGATTTTGCCGAGCACAACAAGTCGCTTGGCAGATTTGATCTGATCGGAATTCCACCGGCTCCGCGCGGGATGCCGCAGATCGAAGTCACGTTTGATATCGACGCAAACGGAATCGTTCATGTTGGCGCCAAGGATCATGGCACCGGCAAGGAACAGTCGATACGTATTACGGCATCTGGCGGGCTTGATGAGAACGAAATCAAGCGCATGCAGAAGGAAGCCGAATCACACCGTGAGGAGGACGAAAAGCGCAAGAAGGTCGTCAACGCCCGCAACACGCTTGACGGGCTTATTTATACGATTGAAAAAACCCTCAAGGAACATGGCGAAAAGGTGACGGCAGATATCAAGAAGAGCGTTGAAGAAGCTCTTGCGGATGCCCGTAAATTTCTTGAGAGCAAGGATGCCGACGAAATCCAGAAAGCCACCGAGCACCTCACGAACGCATCGAACAAGATGGCCGAACAGATGTACAAGCAGACAGGCAAGGGACCGGACGCGGCCGGTCAGCCGGAATCCGGTGGTGGCGGGAACGGCGCCGGCGGGAACGATACTGGTGGCGCCAAGGACGGAGACAAGAAAAAGGACGACGTCATCGACGCCGATTACAAGGAGGTTTGATAGTCGGCGCCCCGGAGCGGGCCGATCCGTATGGCTACCAAACGCGATTACTATGAAGTCCTGGAACTCGGGCGCAGTGCATCTACCGAGGAGATAAAAAAAGCTTATCGCAAGCTCGCCGTACAGTTTCATCCTGACAAGAATCCGGGAGATAAAAAGGCCGAAGAAAAATTCAAGGAGCTTTCGGAGGCGTATGAAGTTCTTTCGGACTCGAAAAAACGTCAGATGTATGACCAGTTCGGCCATGCCGCGACCCAGGGGGGTCCGGGCGGCCCTGGCGGTTTTGACTTCAGCAGCATGGGCGGCGAATCCATAAATGATATTTTCGGCGACATCTTCGGCGACATCTTCGGAGGTGGAATGGGCGGCGGCCGGCGCGGAGGGCGTACGCGCAGGCCGCAGGGCCGTCCGGGGGCGGATCTCAAGACAAGCGTTGATATAACTTTTGAAGAGGCTTCGACCGGAACCGAGAAGGTTATTACCGTTCCAAAACCGGTTTCCTGCGAAACATGTCACGGCAGCGGGGCGAAACCGGGCAGTTCTCCGCAGGCGTGTCCGCAGTGTGGTGGCAGCGGTGAAGTGAGATTCCAGCAGGGTTTTTTCTCCATTTCGCGTCCGTGCCCGCAGTGCAATGGAGCGGGTCAGACCATAGCATCGCCCTGCGGATCGTGCGGCGGGTCGGGGCGCACGCAAAAAAGATCACAGATTGCGGTGAAAATTCCGGCGGGCATTGATACCGGCCAGCGGCTCAAGCTTTCGGGCGAGGGTGAGGCTGGCGAACGCGGCGGTCCGGGCGGTGATCTTTACGTGGTCGTGAATATCCTGCCGCATGAATTTTTCTCGCGCGACGAGGATGACATCATCTGTGAAGTACCGATTACGTTCATACAGGCGGCGATGGGGGCTGAGATAGAAGTGCCGACGCTTGAAGGCAGGGTCAAGATGAAAATTCCTGCGGGCACGCAGTCGCACAAGATTTTCCGTCTCAAGAGCAAGGGAATGCCGCGCCTTGGCCAGTTTGGCAAGGGCGACCAGCTTGTTAGAGTGGTTGTTGAAATTCCTGCAAAACTCACTTCGGAGCAGAAGGACATATTGCTTCGCTTTGAGAAAACCGATGCCGCCGCGACGCATCCTCATCATCACAATTTTTTTGAAAAGCTGAAAGGATTTTTCGGGTGAACGATAATCATTTCAAATTGCCCGTTATTCCTGTTCTCATTGCCCTTTCGGCCTGTTCAACGGGGCCGTCCAGGCCAAGCGAGGATGATTATGCCGAGGCCCGCCGTCAGCGCCAGACGCTTGAAAGCGCCGGGGCCCTTACCGGCCGCGAGGCAGCCGATTACCGCCAGATTCAGAAAGCTTATTCGATGCGCGAATACGATGCCGCCATCAAGCGGATCGCCTGGTTTGAAAAAAAGTATCCATCCAGCGAGCGGCTGGCGCAGGTTCGCAATTATCGGGGTCTGGTCCATATGGCTTCACGCCAGTATGACAATGCTGCATACATGTTCCAGCGCGCCATCGAAGCCAGCGGCAACAGGCTTTTCAACCAGTACCTGCTTTACAATCTTGCATCCGCGCAGTTCGAGTTGACAAAATATGCCGATACCCAGCAGACGCTTTCCGAGATCAGGGCAGACAACCTGGATCGCGAGACCCGGATCAAGTTTCATACCCTGCGCACGAGGCTTTATCAAAAACTCGGTATTCCCGCCGAGGCGGTTCGCGAACAGCTCATGATGGCCCGCATGATGATTTCTCCCGCCGACAACGCGGCGTTTGCCGCGCAGATCGAGCAGAATCTCATGGCCATCAACGATCCTGGCGCGCTCGAAAGCATATATGGTGATTACGAGGACGCGCCGCTCGTGGATCTTGTTCTTTTCCGGCTGGGAATCGTGGAGCGCGCAAATGGAATGCCCGAGCAGTCAAAGCTCCGGTTCAAGCTGCTGCTGGACCGTTATCCGCGCTCAAAACGCTTTAGCGATGCGCGGGACATGCTTCAGGCGCCGCTTGCAGTGGCAAACATAGTTCCGGTGGATTCTTCCGTTGTCGGGGTGCTGCTTCCGATGAAGGGAAAATTTGCGGATTATGGCAGACAGTGTCTGCGCGGGATCGAGCTCGCATTCAGGATCTTCAATCCCGAAGAGCCGGATACCAAGGTTACGCTTGCAATTGAGGATAGCGGGGAGACCGGCGAGCAGGCCGTCAAAGCACTCGAGACACTTTATTCCAAACACAAAGTGATCGGCGTGATCGGACCGATAATGAGCAAGGGAGTTGATCTTGTAACGCAAAAGGCGCAAGAGTTCGGGCTTCCAATTCTCACGCTTTCGCAGCAGCCGGGAGTGCCGGGAAGATGGATTTTTCCTGCGGGACTTACAATGAAACTCCAAACCCACGAGATTGCGCGCCATGCCGTACAGCATATGGGCTACAAGAGGTTTGCCATCATGTATCCGAGGGACAGGTATGGTGAACAATACGCGCAAAGTTTCTGGGATGCAGTTGAAGCCCTTGGCGGAAAAATCACCGGTATTGAATCGTATCCGCCCGGCGAGACGGATTTCAGACAGATGGTGGATAAATTGTCGGGGTTGTATTACACCGAAGCCCGGTCGCGCGAGCTTGAAGCACTGGCAAAGGAGCGCGAGCTGAACAACATCAAGAAAAAAACCCGCAAGACGGAGCAGTACTATAATTTGCAACCGGTTGTTGATTATGATGCGGTGTTTATTCCGGATGATGCGCAGATGGCTGGTCAGGCTTTTCCGACTTTTGCATACCGGGATGTCGATAAAGTGACGTTTCTTGGAACGGCGAATTGGAATTCGCCGGAGCTTGTCGAGCGCGCCCAGAATTCGGCAGAAAACGCGGTATTTGTTGATGCGTTCAATATTGACGGCACGGCGGCGCCTCTCCGCAAATTTATTGATAAATTCAGGACCACCTTTGATACGGAGCCGGCAAGCATAGAGGCGCTTGCTTATGACGCGGCAAGTCTATTTTATTATGCGCTTTCTCATTATGGTTCATCAAGCCGTGAAACACTAAGAGATGATTTGGGAAAAATCACAAATTATCCGGGTGTTACGGGCCGGATTACCTATGTTGACGGGCATTTTTTAAGAATGCTTGCGGTGCTTACGGTAAAGGGCGGAAAGATCGTCGAAGCGCGGTAAATTATACCGCTTGGCAGGGGCGTGCAATTTATTCATAATTTAATATAACAAGGCTTCCGCCGGATTGTGCGTGGGCCGGATGTCATGGAGGACGAGTGGGATTGAGATTTGACCCCATCGGAGGGGGTCAGTTCAAACAGGCAGTCAAGCAGATCATTGAGGCCGAGCGCGAGCCCATCAAGCGGCTTGAAGCACGCAAGACCAAGGAAGAAGCCCGGCTCAAACTCTTCCAGGAGTTCAAGACCAAATTTGCCACGCTGAACAAGACGCTTGAAGATTTTTCTTCTTTCAAAAAATTCAGGGATCTAAAGGCTGATCTTGGCGATGCAACGGGGTTGATGAGCGTCACGATCGACAAAGATACTGCGGAGCCCGGTACATATACCATGCAGATCGACCAACTGGCGGAGCGCACGTCGGTTATTTCAAACGGGTTCAAGGACCCGGATCTTGCTGAACTTGGAATCGGTTTTGTGGTCGCCAACAAGCGCAATGGTGAAACTGCCGAGATATTCATTGATACGGATAATGCAAGCATCAGGGGGATTTCAAGGCTTATCAACCAGCGGTCGGATCTTCCTTTTCACGCATCAGTCATCAAGGATGCCACCGATTTTGAAAAGCCGTGGCGGCTGCTTCTTACGTCTAAAAAAGACGGCACCGAAGCGGTGGGCGAGTTTCCGGATTTTTATTTTCTCGACGGGGCCGAGGAGCTTTATGTCCATGATGATCATGATTTCCAGAATGCCCTGATCATGCTTGATGGTTTCGAACTTGAAGCCGAAGGAAACGACATAAAGGATTTCTTGCAGGGAGTGAACGTTCATCTCAAACAGGCGCGTCCGGACCAGACATTCACGCTCAAAATCGAAGAGGATTATCAGAAGATCTCCGGCAAGATGAAAATGCTTATCGAGAACGTCAATGGAGTGCTTGAGTTCATCTACAAGCAGAACGCGATTGACGAACAATCCGATACCTCATCCACTTTTGCCGGTGACACCAGTTTGCAGACGGTTGAATACAGGTTGCGCAACATCCTGCATGAGGGATTTGCGGCGGGAGATCCGGAATCCGAGGGATTCAAGTTTTATTTTTTGCATCAGCTTGGAGTCGAGTTCGAAAAAAGCGGCAAGCTTAAGTTCAACGAAGAAAAATTCACTAAAAATCTCGAAAATGAATTTGACATGCTGGCCGAGGCGATCACGGGTCCGTATGGATTCGCGCATCAGCTGAAAACCATCGTTGACGGATATTCGCAGTTCGGAACGGGCATGCTCAGCCTGAGGGAACAGGGGTTGAGGAACCGGGTCAAACGCATCGATGACGACATCGCCCGCAAGGAGATGCAGGTCGAGCGCAAGGCAAAATCAGTGACTGAACAGTTTGCGAGGCTTCAGGCTTCGCTTTCTGGAATGCAGCGTCAACAGGCGGCGTTATCGGCCACCTTGCCGGCAGCCAATGCCGGCAATCCGATAGCGGCGATGCTGGGCGGGTAGTTGAAAGGAGCTAACGATGGCAGGCAACCCTTTGGCGAATCAATACAAGCAGACGGCGATAAAGACGGCTACAAGGGGGCAAATACTGATAATGCTCTATGAGGGAGCCATCAACCACGTCAAAAAGGCCCAGGATTGCATAGACAAGAAGGATACTGCCGGAAAGGGCCGACACATAGTCAAGGCCCATGACATAATCAATGAGCTTACCAATACCCTTGATTTCGAAGTGGGGGGGGACATTGCCCGGAATCTGGAACGCCTATACAATTTTACTGTGGAGCAATTGATCAAGGCAAATATCGAAGGCTCCAAGGATAAACTCCAGTTTGTTCAGAAGACACTTGAAGATCTTCTGGGTGCCTGGAGGGTTGCCGTGGTGGATGCCGAGAAGTCGGCCAAACAGGGACAGGGCGCTTGAACATGGATGTCTGCAGCCTTATGCAAAGCAAAAACCGCTGTCTGGAGCGCTTTTTGCGCTTGTCCGAAAAATTCATGTCCGATCACCGGTCCTGCGAAGGCGGGCTCCTTGACGGGCTCGACCGTTTTCAGAAAGAGCGTGAGGATATTCTCAAGGCGATATCGCTGCTGGACAAGAAAATCCATGAAACGGCTGCGGCCATCGAGCGTGATGCCGTGACCCCCGCCCTGTCGGCTGCCGTGAAAAACGAGCTTGACCGCAAGGACATGATCGTACGTTTGATCATTGAATCTGATCTCAAGATAATCAGTGAAATCGAAAAGCTTAAAAATGAAATGATCAATGACATCGCGCGTGAGCGGAAGGCCGGCAGGTTGATCGGAAAATTCAAGAGTGAATGGGTTCCAAAATCAGGAGAAGAACTGGACGGATCGTTATGAGCGACCACGACAGCAGATTGCAGGAGCTTCTGGGCTCACGACTTGGCGAAGCGGGATACGACGTTGTTGAGCTGGTGGAAATCCCGGGCCGGACCGACCGCATGATGCGGATCCGCACTGTTGAGGAGATTTTGAACGAATTTGAAGCGGATTCCCTGGACGGATCGATCGGCTATATCGTGAGAATCCGGCCAAAAACTCCGGCTCTTGAAGAGGAGGATGCACAAACCGCTGAATTCACGTCCCAGCAGAAGCCCAGGCTCGACGGCATATATCTTCCTAATGGAAAACTGAATCTGCACTTTCTTTTCAAAAATGCCGAGCTTCTGTTCAGAAGCGGCGAGTTCCAGCTTGCAAGCAATATTCTCGAAACCATCTTGAAGTCCGGCGAGCGTTCGGATCTTGCGCATTTCTGGCTGGGAAAATGCAGTGAGGCCGAAGGCGATACGAAGAAAGCGATGGAGCACTACGAGGAGTCCATTGCCTACAGGCCGGGTCTTGATGCGTACCGCAGCCTCTCTGCCATACAGATCTCATGCGGTAAGAATCTCCGGGCTGCCGAATTGCTGGAATCGGCGCTTAACATAAAGGAGCTGGGTCCGGCCCAGCGCCGCGAGATCCATCTTGCAAGCGGCAACTGCTGGCTTCGTTCGGAGCGGCTTGATAAGGCTGAAAAACATTACAAATCCGCGCTTGCCCTTGATCCTTCGTCGGATCTTCTGCATGCAAATATCGGTGCCCTTCACCTGCAGGCGGGACGTTTGGGCGAGGCCCGCAAGTCGTTCCATGATGCGCTTGCCATCAATCCCGCAAATGACAAGGCTCTTGCCGGAATCGGCTCGTGTTTTCTTGCGGAGGGCGGAAAGAGCCAGGCGCTTGATTTTTTTGCGCGGGCCCTGGATATAAACATTTCCAATCCGGCGGTACTTTTCCAGCTCGTATCATGTGCCTTTGATACAAGAAATTATTCTACTGCGGCGCGAATTGTTGACGAATATATCCAGCGCCACCCCGTGAATGCCAATCTTTTATACAGCCTCGCAAGTCTCCAGTACCACATGGGACGGATGAATGAGGCCGCGAGGACCGCTCGTCGCGTCCTCGAAATGCAGCCGCAGCATGCGGGTGCGCAGGAAATTTTGACTTTGACCGGTATGTACGTCGCGCCCCCGGCATGATGCATGGGGCCGGCCGGTTTGTCATGGAGGACGGATGTCGGCAGATATGCGGTTGTTGCAGGGAAGGGTTGTGGATGAGCCGTTGGCTGAACGCAAGGACGTTGAGGGCCTGCTGGTGGGATTTATTTCGGCCCTGATCGAGGAGCAGCGGCTTCCGGAACCTTTGGCGGTCGAAACAAAGAACCCCGTTCACGGGGAGGGTGGATGAACGCACCCACGCAGCCATCCTGTCGAAGACGACGGGCAAGGTGTCTGATTATCCAGCTTGCGCGGCTGGGAGACACGCTGCAGAGCCTGATGGCCCTTAAGGCCGTCAAACAGCTTTATCCGGAGCTGGAGCTGCACATGGTTGTGCGGGAGCGGTTTGAAGCTGCGGCTAAAAAAGTCCACTGGCTTGATGGAGTGTTCACGCTTCCGACCCGCCAGCTGATAGGCCCCGTGCTCACCGGGGAGAATACGATCAGACAGTCACTGGGTGACGCCGCCCGGTGGGTTTCGCCGCTTGTTGAAAAACCCTGGGATTTTGTCGTGAACTGGTCTTTTTCGAGCGCTTCGAGCTATCTTGCGGGGCTTGTGCCCGCCTTTGTGAAGCTTGGATATTCCAGACGGACTGACAACACTTTTGCCTGTGAGGACGGATGGAGCCAGTACATGCAGGCCTTTGTTCAGGATCGCGTGGACCAGAACATTCACGTCACCGATATTCTAACCACGCAGCTTTTGACGGCGTTGCAGATTCATCTTGGAGAGCCTGAAAACGTCGGAAACAATACGGTCACTTCCAAGGCGTTTTTTGCGACAGACCCCCCGCCCCGGGAGGTGTTTGACAGTCCGTTCACCAAATGGATTGCGATCCAGCTGGGAGCAAGCCAGAAGGAAAAAACCTGGAAGGCCGGGAGTTGGGCTCGGACGGCTTCAATAATAATGAACAATCATCCTGAATGCGGAATCATCCTGCTGGGCGGCAGGGAGGAGCGGGAACTCGAAACCGCATTCATGAATTCGCTTGAGGCGGATTTTGCCGGCAACGGACGCGTCAGGAGTTTTGTGGGTGCAACTGATTTTGACAAATGGGCATCCATCATAGGCTCCTGCCAGTGGCTGTTTTCGGCGGATACGGCCGCGGTGCATCTTGCAAGCGTGCTCGGAACGAGAGTGCTCAACGTATCTGTAGGTCCGGTCAAGCTGGCCGAGACGGGGCCCTATGGAAACGGTCACTATGTTGTTTCATCCGCTCATGAAGACGTTACCCCTGAAGCTGTTTATGCCGCCTGGTCGTATGGGTCGGGGGAGTGGTCGCACAACTTGCGCGTGCCGTTTGAAAAACACGCGGAGGGTCTCGGGATTGGAAAGGATGTTTTGAGCAACGCCCGGGTCCAGCGCAGCAAGATCCGTCCGTCCGAAGAGGGTGGCGGTGTTGTGTATGAACCGATGATCAAGCGCGAACTCAGGGTGGGTGAGTGGATTGGAATGGCCATGGGACATATTGCAAGGACGTGGTATTGCGGCTGGACACCGGCCGTTGGCAGTGAAATCACGCGTGATCTTGTCAGCCGGACACTGGTGCAATCACTCCGGCAGGCCGAAAAACAGCTTGCTGTCCTGTCCCGTCTTCTTGTCGAAGGGCATCTGATGGCTTCGTCAATTTCGCGAAAAAGCATGTCGCTTCATTCGCAGAAGATCATGGATGTCCGTGACCGGATGGAGATCCAGGAGCTGGGCGCGAAGCTTGCGGAGCTTGACCAGCATATCGATGCCGCAACGGCAAGCCATGTTGTTCTTGAGCCTATTGGAAAAATGTCAAAAGTTCTCATGCACAATCTGCATGGAAACAGTCTGGTCGAGATAAGCCGCGCGAGCGCGGCGGCATACCAGCAGCTTAATCATGGAGCCGGAATCCTGCGTGACTGGATCAAACACACGCTTTCGCTTGCCAGGCCGGTGGCGGTCATGGATGCCAACGTGGTTTCGCTGGCATCGAGGCGTGCGGGGAAGGAGTCAACCACATGAACGAATTCTGCATAAACGGAAAAATCCAGCCATCCCCGATGGAAGAGACGCGGCCGCTTGGAAGCCTGATAGAGTATATCCATGGAAGCCTTTCCGGAAAAAATGCGGCGGTTTCATCGATCAGGGTGAACGGCATGGAGCTTACGCTGGAAAGCGAAACCGCGCTGGCCGCCGTGCCGCTTTCGGATATCCAAAGCGTTGATGTCTGTTTTACGACTCCGCGGGAGCTTGCCGAAGAGACGCTCGATATTCTGGCCCCGTATTCGGAACGCATGGAGACGCTTTGCGGGCATGCCGCAAACGACGAAACGGTGTTTGGCAAGCTTCTGGACGGGCTCCATGTTTTTTCGGAGTCGATTGGTGTTATCAAGTCCACGCTCCGCATTGGTTATCTGCCACGGGTGGGGTTGCTGGAGGCGGAACTTCTTTCCATATTGAGTGATCTTCTGGAGGCCCGCAAAACCGGTGACAAGGAGTATATCGCGCAGCTTCTCGGCCAGCATCTTCCCGCGGTGCTTGCTGACTGGCGCCGCGAGGGGTTTGCTGCCCTCAGAAAAGCAAGGGACAGTTAAAAAAAACTGGAAATTTGTTTTTTGCAACTATAGCCTTCCCTGAATTGAACAGGCTGAAGGATTTCATACATTATTCATATGATTTATTGATGCCGTCTCCCGCCTGGAGAGTGCCGGTGTTTGTCGCGCTTGGTGTTCTGGCGGGCCTTGGCTTTTCGGTTGTTAAATTTTCAAAGGCCTTGTCTTATCTTTCCGATAAACCGGAAATACATGTTCAAGGCGCGCGACGGGCTTCGACATTCGTTCATGTTCACGTTCAAGCTTGAGCCGCAGGTTATAAGAATGCACGAAGCGGGCCGCATTGTTGTGCAGGGTAACTGCGTGCGATGCCATGAAAAAAAATTCCTTTATGAATATTCAGGCGCGTACCGGCCGGAAGGAGCCTGACAACTCAAGTCAGAAAGGCGGCCGAGCGGCAATTGGTAAAAGCGCATCTGGAAACAAAGGCCGCAATGGACAAGGGTGCCGCGGACGACGAGCTTGCCGGCGTACGCACCCTGATCCGGCATGCACAGTGGCGATGGGATTTTGCAGCCGCAGGTCATGGCAATGCTTTTCATGCGCCGCTTGAAACCGCGAGGATACTTGGCACTTCGATTGATAAAGCGCAGGAGGCACGGGTCAGGCTGGCAAAGATCCTCGCCCGCCATGGCATGACAGGGGATGTGGCGCTTCCGGATACCGGCACCAAGGCAAAGGCGCAAAAGCATATCGGGCTGGATATGAAAAAACTTGCAGCCGAGAAGTCGGCGGCGGCACGTTAATATTTTTCTCAGTCGCGGTGTTGGTCAGGGGTTTTTGCAAGCATGTTTTTTTTCAAGCTTAAAGATATTTTCCAGATCATAAATCTCGTATGGTGATGCAGGGCCGGTTATCTGGTGAAGCGTGATGCGGCCTTCTTTTATTGAAAATGAATGCAGTTCCACTTTTGCGGTGATGTCCAGACCCTCATATGCTTCCAGGTCGTTGGTTTTAACTGCATTGATTATTTCAAATCTCATTGCTTTTCTGAAGAAGTGTTTTACATCTTCGTCAGGGGCGGATGGAACAGAGATAAAAAAGAATTTGCTTTGCACTTTCAGGATTCTTCCCTTTGCAAGGTAGGTTCCACACTGAAGTTCCGAGTAATTTATTGGTGCGGAAAGCGCGTTAATTGTCATCAGGGAAAAAAATATAAATATCATGGCCTGGTCTCCGCTTCACAAGCCCGCATTCTGTTGAAAAACCTGATTTCATTGCAATTGGCCTTGCTTTGCATGGCAAGTGCTCCAAAATATAGTTTTTGAGTTTTATAAAATTTCTGCAGATTCCTGAATTTTGAATAATTCAAATAAAAGGCTTTTTGATTCTCCTGGTATTGTCTCCGCAGAGTTTCGACTTCTTTCATGATTGTATTGTATTTTCTGGAGTTTTCCGCATAAGCACGGCCGCGTGCGGTGTTTTCATTGATATCGTGTTCCATGCCCGGCGGGATACCGCCCTTGTTGCGTAATGGCTGGGCTTCTTTGGTTTTAATCCGGATTTTTTTGAATAATTCCACCATCAGTGCATTAAGTGTTTTTGCATCTTTCAAATAACTGTCCTTCAGGTCTGAGAGTCTTGATTCTCTTTGTGATTGATCGTCAATCCAGCCGGGGATTTTGTTATTGCCTGCCGCCGCGATGATTTTTTTGAGCTGAGGGAAGGGATCAAGATATTTTTTGATGTATTTCAGCATTGAAGTCCGGTCTGCCGGGCAGTCAAAAATTCCGAACGTGTCCTTGGTGACGTGGGTCAGCTCCCTGAGAAGCTTGCCATGATCCGTTACCTCCATTCCAAACCATTTTAGCCGACACGAAGCGTCGCAATTTGCAATGTTTTTGGGTTGCATGTTAATGAGCTTGGCTCCAGCCCAGTTGTAAACAATGTAATTCGACATCAATTGCGGGAGAGAGGTATATTGCAGGTCTTTGGTTGCTTCCGAATACAGATCGAGAAGACTTGGCGAACGTTTGCCTGAATATTTGGTTTTGGAAATATAGTAGTTGAACTTGGAAAGCCCGGTGCTTGATGATGTTTCACTTTCTCCGGCGGACGAAATTCCGCATACAGTGAAATTTTTGTTTTTTTGCATCTTGTTCATTATTTTGGACAGGATGTTCTCGATGCCTTTTCCGCTGTAGCAGTTGTCAAGAATAACCCTGAACGTCCCTTCGTTGGTTTTGGAGATTTTTTCGCCTATATCGCTGCCACTAATACGGCTGTTTCCGAAGGTGCTTGAATAATAATTTTCTCCAGCGGTGTTTGTTCCGCCGTGATCAATAATATAGAGATCCAGTTTTTTGTTTTTAAGGAAACTGGCTGTAGAAAACCGTGACAGTATTTCTGTTTCCAGGGCCGATTTGGAGGCGATGGATGGATTGAAGGTTCTATTGGCCAGTTCATTTGCAAGGTCAGAGTATCCGGTATTTTCTGATCTGAATGGTGTTGTGTGCGTTGTTGTTTTTTCGCTTTGTATTTGAATACCATTGATGGATTTTATCCAAGTGTATTCACTTTTTGAATGGTTTGCCACGCAATGGATTTTGCCGTCAGTAGAAAAAGTCGAAACAGGGACACCGGAATTCTTGTATATGCGGGACATCATATAAATTGCGGCTTCAGAAGCGTGATCGTTGTGCCCCGGCTTGCATTCTGTAGAAGTGGATCCATTAAATACAATTGCATCACCAAAGACAGTGTTTGCAAAAAAAAGTAATAATAAAGGCGATATTCTTGAAATCATGGCAATATTGGTTCCCGCTCTCTTTAGCTCATCGGTCTGAAATCATTAAAACTGTACACATTCGCGGATAAATGTCAGTTTTTTGACGATTGATGTTCATTCAAAATCAATATTCAGCGCATCCAGCCGTTCTTTGTAATGCCGCTCATAGCCGATGTCCTTTGGTTCGTAAAACCGCCTGCCCACAAGCGCGTCCGGCAGGTGCTTTTGCCTGGCCCGGGCATTTTGTTCCGAGTGCGCGTATTTGTAACCCTGCCCGTAACCTTCTTTTTTCATCAGTCCCGTAACGGCATTGCGTAAATGCATGGGTACCGGCAGTGCGCCCGTGGCGCGCACTTCGGCAAGCGCGCCTTCGATGCCCATATAGCTAGCGTTGCTTTTGGGCGCGCAGGCAATGTAGGTCACGGCCTGGGCGAGGCAGATCCGCGCCTCGGGCATGCCAATGAAATCCACCGCTTCTTTTACGGCAATTGCCAGTTGCAGTGCCCGCGGGTCGGCGTTGCCAACGTCCTCTGAGGCCAGGATTACAAGCCGGCGCGCGATAAAAAGCGGGTCTTCGCCCCCCTCCAGCATGCGCGCAAGATAATAAAGCCCGGCGTGTGGATCGCTGTCACGGATGCTTTTTATGAAGGCGGATATGACGTTGTAATGCTCTTCGCCGGATTTGTCATAAGGGATGGGCTGGCGTTCCATTGCGGATTCCAGCGCGGCCCGGACCTGTTCCACGCCAAGCTCGCCGGAGGATTCGCCGGCGAAAAGTGAAACGCTTTCAAGGGCCGTGAGCGCCCTGCGGGCATCGCCCTCGGATACGGAAGCGAGCCACTCCATGGCGGCGTCGCTTATTTTCAAAAATCCGCCAAGACCGCGCACCGGATCTTCGAGCGCACGACGTACAAGCTTTACGAGCGCCCCTTCGTCAAGCCGCTCAAGCCTTATCACGCGGGCGCGCGATAAAAGCGCCGAGTTGAGTTCAAATGAGGGGTTTTCGGTGGTGGCGCCGATCAGGGTGATCGTGCCGTCTTCGACATGCGGCAATAGGGCGTCCTGCTGTGATTTGTTGAACCGGTGGATCTCGTCGACAAAAACTATGGTTTTGCGGCTGGCGGTGCGCCGGGTGAAGCGCGCCTGCTCCACCGCCTCCTTGATGTCCTTTACGCCCGATAAAACGGCACTCAGCGATCTGAAAGAAGACTTGGTGTGTTCGGCAATGATGCGGGCAAGCGTGGTTTTTCCGCAGCCGGGAGGACCCCAGAGGATGAGGGATGGTACGCGGTCGGACGCAATCCACTGCCGGAGGGGCTTACCCTTGCCGAGCACCCTGTCCTGGCCCATGAAATCGTCAATTGAAAGGGGGCGCATGCGGAACGCAAGCGGTCCGGCCATCGGACCCTGCATCCGGGTTTCGCTGTCACCGTATTCGAAAAGACCCTCTTGCACTGTCCAAATCCCCTGAGTACGGTGTCTATTACACCGGCTCGATTTAAGCAAATCCCCGGATGACAAGGGCATCGCCATTGCATATAAGGACGCCAGGGTGAATCACAAAAAGGTCCTCACTGTCAAAAGGCTCGGGTTTGTTATAAAGCGGCGCAATGCCGACGCTTCACGCCTTGCCGTCGAGATTGCCAAATACGCCGCCCGTAAGGGGGTGGTCTGTGTTTTTGCCGGCGAAAGCGAGCAGACCGCGCTTGAGCTGAGGCGCGCCTTGTCCGTCCGGACAGGTGGTTCAAAACTTGTCAAAATCATCGCCAAGGAAAAACTTTCTTCGTTCTGCGACCTGATCGCCGTTTTTGGCGGTGATGGCACTTATCTCAGCATTGCCAGGCATTCCGGTGCGCGTGCTGTGCCGATTGTCGGAATAAACATGGGACATCTCGGATTTCTGACGGAGATCAAACACGACGAAGCAATGGATATAATCGAACAGATCCTCGGGGGTCATCCCGTGCTGCTGAGCAAACGCCGGCTTCTGGATGTAACGCTTTCGCGCAAAAGCCGGGTTATTTATCGCGGAACAGTCATCAACGACGCGGTGATTTCAAAGGGTGCGATTGCAAGAATAATCAGCACGCAAATCAGCATCAACGGGCGTCCGATCAACACAATCCGTGCCGACGGCCTGATTGTCTGTACCCCCACGGGTTCCACGGCCTATTCGCTTGCTGCAGGGGGGCCGATTCTTGAACCTTCCGTCCCGGCAATAGTGATTTCGGCGATCTGTCCCCACAGTCTTACGCAGCGGCCGCTTGTGATTCCGGAAGATTCCGAGGTGCAGATCTGCCTGAGCCAGCGGCCGGGCGCGGTACTGCTCACGCTTGACGGCCAGGACGCAGTAAGCATGAATGAAGGCGATATCGTGACCATCAGGGGCTCAAAACGTCGCACGTTGGGGCTGGTCTGCTCGCCGGAGCGGGACTACTTTTCATTACTTCGTGAAAAGCTGAAATTCGGATCAAGGGACAGGGACTGAGGGCGCAGGGGGAGGACGGATGCTCGAAACACTCAAGATCAGGAATATTGCGGTTATTGATTCAGCCGAAATACCCTTTAAACATGGATTGAATATTATTTCCGGTGAAACCGGGGCCGGCAAGTCAATTGTGATCGAGGCGATCGGGCTCATCCTTGGCGGAAGGGCATCGGCAGATCTCATACGCACCGGTGCCGACGAGGCGGTTGTCGAGGGCCTTTTTGATACGGCTTCCATCCCGTGGATCAGGGACCGGCTTGAACGGTTCGGTTTTGAGCACGGTTCAAGGCAGTTGTTGGTCAAGCGAATGGTAAGCAGGAGCGGCAAACACCGCATCTACATCAACGGCGAGCTTGCCACGCTGGCCATGCTGTTGGAGGTGTGCGACGGACTGGTTGATCTTTGCGGACAGCACGAGCACCAGTCGCTTCTCAAGGCGCAGACACAGGTCGAGTTGCTGGACCGGTTTGGCGGGAATACGGCGCAGGCCGGCGAGTTTGCCATAACGCTTTCCCATTACAGGTCTCTATGCAAGGAGCGCGATATTGTTTCCGGCGCTGAAAGCGAAAGCGCCCTTCGCGCGGATTTTCTTCGCTTTCAGGCCGCAGAAATCAAGGAGGCGTCTCTTGCTCCCGGCGAAGACGAACAGCTTCTTGCGCGCAAAAAACTTCTTCAAACAGCGGGAGCCCGGATCGGGGCCGCAGATGCTTCGCGCCTTGCCCTCGAAGGCGAGGACGGCGGTGCGCTTGATGCCCTCAGATGTGCAATGCAAAAAGCCCGCACGCTTTTGCAGCTTGATGAAAATACGGCGCCGGTCCAGCAGGCCCTTGAAAGAAGCATTGCCGAGGCCGAAGAAGCCAGTATTTATCTCAACAGGTATCTTTCCGCCATTGATGCCAGCCCGTCAGAGCTTGAAGGCATACAGGAAAGGCTTTCATTGATAGCCGATCTCAAGCGTAAATACGGACCGGAAATCAGGCAGATCCTCGCAACACTTTCCGGTATCGAGCGTGAACTCGGGCAGATGAATAATCTCGGTGAGCGCCTTGCCGGGCTCGAAAAGCAGATTGCCGCGGTTTCCGCTGATTTGAAATCGCGGGCGGTTAAATTGACTTCAAAACGGAAAAAAGCAGCCGAACTGTTTTCAAAATCCGTTACCGCAGAGCTCAAGGATCTCAAGATGGGGGATGCCGAGCTTTCTGTGGAACTCGAGCAAAAGGATGACGTTGCCCTGTGGACGCAGTACGGGGCCGACAGCGTGCAATTTGTGGCTCGTACCAACCGCGGCGATGTGCCGCGGCCGCTTGGTAAAGTGGCTTCCGGGGGCGAACTCTCCCGTCTCATGCTCGCAATCAGGCGTGTGATCGCGGACAGGGGCGGTATTGGCGTGTATCTTTTCGATGAGATTGATGCCGGCATTGGCGGACAGACCGCATTCCAGGTCGGGCGCAAGCTCAAGTCCGTGTCAGAGTACAACCAGGTGATCTGCATCACCCATCTTCCGCAGATTGCCGCGTTTGCAGCAAATCATTTGAGCGTAGTAAAAACAGTGCGCGGACAGAAAACATTTACCGAAGTGTGCGAGCTTTCGGCCGCAGATCGCAAGGAAGAGATTGCTCGCATGCTTGGCGGCCCCGAGCTTACAAAAAAGAGTCTCGAAAATGCGGCTGAAATGATCGGGATGGCAAAATAGCTAGAAAAGCAGCCGCTTGATTGCCGGCTCTCCCGGCTGCCAGGCAAGATATGCGCCGTCCGTGCCCGCATCACCGGCGTTGATGTATTGGCCGGCGCGACCAGCAATATTGAAAAACATCTCATCGGCATCATGTGAGTGCCCGAGTACGACAAAATCATGGCCTTCCATCAGCCTGTCGGTTGCAAAGTTTCTGAATTTGCGGCGAAGCTCCGAAGTGTTGTGTCTTGATGATTTACCGTTGCTTCTGGCGCTTAAATATTGTCCAAGGCCGTCAACCAGGGTTTCGGGCGCAAAGGCGATGAATGCCCGCATCAATGGGCACCGGAAAAAGAGCCTGAGCATCCTGTAGCCAATCGCATGCCGGTCGACCGTATCGCCATGTGCGACATAGAAATGCCTGTTTCCGTGTTCGAATGAGGCAAAAAGCTGATGTACGGTTATGCCGCTTATTCCCCGGAAGGCACTTCGTACAAGAAAGTCATGATTGCCTTCAACATAATGGATGTTGATGCCGCGTGCGGCGGCGCTGCCGAGCACTGAAAAAAGCGCGGCAAAACGCCTGATGAAAATCCTGCGGCCTCCCACAAAAAGGTCAAACAGGTCACCGCCGATCACGAATCTGTCGCCCGGCCGGGTTTTTGCGGAAATGAAATCCAGAAGCTGCCGGTAGATGCGATCTTCGGACGAGCGGATATGCAGATCTGCCACTACATAAAAACTCATGCTTGTATTTGAAACATTGTTTACAGCTTTTGATCAAGGATTTTTCCGTGCACCCGGCCGTCCTTGTCGGCGGCCTCGCGCACTTTCAGGAATTCTTCGCCTGTCAGTTGCCGGATGACGGTGCCGGTGCCGTCCTTGAGAACAATCTTCAGGCCCGGCCCCGAGCCCAGCTTGTCGGCATGCAGGCCGTTTGCCCTGTTTTGAGCGTCTTCGGTAAAGGATTTGATTGCCAAGTCAATATTTTCATCGGTGACTTCTTCAATTGGAAGATTGTTTTCCTTGTTTTTGCGGCCCTGATCCTCCTGCTTGCGATTGCGCGAGTGGGCATCGGTATCCTGTTTTTCCTGGACCCTGGTCATCTGATTAAGCGGGTCGCCAACCGAATAGATCTTCACTTTCCGATCCCCTCCATCCTTCTTATCGGAAAGATGGGGAAATTATTGATATTGTCAGCAACTTTGCGGAAAATCTGAATATTTTAATGGTTTTCGATATCTTATCATTTTGCTCTGTGTTATACGGTATCAAATTGTTTCGCTTCTATAGAGTCTGCGGGCATTTGGGCCCATATCCTCTTTAGCGGCTACCAGCCTTAAGGAGGTTTAATGGGTAAGAAACTATATGTAGGTAATCTTCCGTTTTCAGCAACAGAGCAGGTATTGACGGAAAAATTTTCACAATGCGGTACTGTTGAATCCGCAAAAATCATTTCTGACCGCGACACGGGCCGCAGCAAGGGCTTTGGCTTTGTCGAGATGTCAAGCGATGCTGAGGCGACTGCCGCGATCGGCAAGTTGAATGGCACTGATTACGAAGGCCGGCCGATGACGGTCAATGAAGCAAAGCCGATGGTGCCACGCGATAATCGCGGCGGCGGCGGCGGATTCGGCGGCGGCGGCGGTGGTGGCAATCGTGGACGGCGTTACTGATTGAATCATCCATTTGCAAAAGCACAAACCGGCAAACCCCCCAAGGGACAGGCGCGATGTTATAATTGTCGCCGCCTTCATCCCTTGAGGGAGGGGAGCTGGACAAAATGGGAAAGCATGCAGGTGTTTTTGTGCAAGCCGTGTAATACGGCCACTCGGGACAGGCCCGAACGCGCTGGCGCAAGAACATCCGGGTCGTCCTCTTTATATTGATCATTTAGGTGGCAGTTTGAACTCTTTCAGTGAATTGAAATTACCAGATGTACTTATGCGTGCGCTTGGCGTGATGAGATTCACTTCTCCTACGCCTATTCAGTGCAAAGCTATTCCGGTCGCCTTGAATGGAAGGGATTTGATCGCATGTGCGCAGACCGGCACCGGCAAGACCGCTGCTTTTGGAATTCCGATTGCCGTGAGTCTTCTGGAAAACCGGCACGGTACCGCGTTGGTTCTCGCCCCGACACGCGAGTTGGCCCAGCAGATTGATGGATTCTGGAAGAGTCTGACACAGCTGTCGGGCGGACTTCATTCGGCATGTATAATAGGTGGCATGTCTTTTTCAGCGCAGGCACGCATGCTTTCAAAAAAACCGCCCCTTGTGATTGCCACGCCGGGACGGCTTCTTGACCATCTGAACCAGAGAACAGTCAATCTATCGCAAACATCGATTCTGGTCCTGGACGAAGCCGATCGCATGCTTGACATGGGCTTTGCGCCGCAACTGACAAGAATTTTGAAATATCTGCCGCAAAAGCGGCAGACACTTCTTTTTGCGGCAACGTGGGATACGGCGGTGGACGGGCTTTCAAGAAAGTATCTCCACATGCCGGAACGGGTTGCGGCCGGCACCATCTCGCAGGCGGCAACTGCAGTTGTGCAGAAGGTCCTGCCGACGGCAGGAAATAAAAAAAATGAGACGCTTCTTGATGTGATCAACGAGAGGCGTGGATCGATTCTGATTTTTGCGCGCACCAAATCCCGCACCGACCGGCTGGCGCGCTATCTCAATTCGTATGGTCTTGAGGCCGGGCGCATTCATGGCGGAAGAACGCAGGGGCAGCGTAATTCCACGCTTGCCGCTTTCAAAAACGGTGAGATGCGGATTCTTGTGGCAACGGACATTGCCGCGCGTGGCATTGATGTTTTCAATATATCGCATGTAATAAATTATGATCTTCCGCGCATGGCCGAGGATTATATCCATCGCATCGGACGGACAGGCCGGGCCGGGCTCAGCGGAGAGGCTCTTTCGCTTCTGACGCCCGAGGACCGGTCGCAATGGAATGATATTTCCAAACTGCTTAAAAAGACGGGATCATCCATTCCTGTCACCTGCTCACTGGAACGGGGTGTTTGAATATGTCAAAACCAAGCCGTGCAACACAGGCAAAACGAACCCGCGAACGTTCCCGCCAGGAGCGTCAGCAGGAAAAGCTTGAAAAACGCGCTCAGCGCAAGGAACTCAAAAAGACCCGCGCAGAGTGGCTGGCCGAGGGCATTGATCCGGATCTTATGGATATCGTGCCGGGGCCGCAGGAGATGGATCGGGATTTATAGTCTTACAAGAAAAAATAAAAACCCCCCAAGAGCTCGGCACTCTTGGGGGGCGGGCTTAAGAAACCCATGGACACCATTGTCCAGTGGGGTTCGGGCGCACTTTTTATAACTCTTTGTCCACCACTTTTATCGAAAGAATGTTGCCCCTGGGGGGCCGGGCCACCGCTTCCCCAAGCGTGTGGCCCAAGCCTGCCAGAGTCAGTTTATTAGAGCAGTTTGAGGGCCTGCATCGGTGAAGTATTGGCTTGTGCCAATACCGAGATGCCGGCGCTCTGCAGGATGTTGCCGCGAACCAGCTCGCTGGTGTCTGCGGCAATATCCGTGTCAGCAATGCGCGATCGGGCGTTCGTCAAATTTTCTTTGACGATACCGATGTTGTTGATTGTCGCCTGCAGTTTGTTTTGCGCGGCGCCAAGACGTGCGCGGGATTCGAACACTTTGGACATTGCACCGTCCACTTTGTCGAGAGAGTCGCGAGCATCATCGATGGTGGCATAACTGAGGTCAGAAATACCAAGCTCATCTGTTTGCACGTTGTACTCATTCGGCATGAAGGTGATGCGGTCAGACCCGTTGTCGGCCTTGTTGATCCCGACCTGGAACTGCAGCTCATCCTTTTCGGATTCGCCGCTAAGCAGTGACACGCCGTTGTAGTTCGTACCGCTTGCGATACGATCCACTTCGGACATGAGTGCTTGTACTTCCTGGTCCACGAACATGCGTTCTTTGTCGCCGACCGTGTCTGAAGCGGCCTGTACGGCAAGTTCGCGCATTCTGATAAGCATATTGCCTATCTCGGTGAGTCCGCCTTCAGCGACCTGCACAAATGAGATGCCGTCGTTGGCGTTGCGCTCGGCTTGGCCATACGACCTTATCTGCGCGCGCAGGTTTTCGCTGATGGCTAATCCAGCAGCATCGTCTCCTGCACTTGTGATTCGATTGCCCGAAGACAATCTTGAATATGTCTTGGCCTGCTGCGCGCTCGATTGTGATAGAGCGCGGTTTGCGGCCATGGCAGCCATGTTTGTTGATATTCTCAAGCCCATATAATCCTCCATATAGGCTTTCCGTCGATACCTGTGCATTTGCATGCACCTGCAGCGATCGGAAAATCCCGGTATGACCGGCCTGTCAGGCGCACACACGCGTTTTTGGTGCACGCATGCACATGTGCCGGACCGAGTTTTTGGATTAAACGTCTGAGTTGAGCGACTGCGAAACTTCCGGATTCAACAACTTCCAGAAGCATGAAAGGACAGCTTGGAATAACCTGCCTTGTGCAACAGCAATGTACATTCGGCAGACGTTGTCAGTGTTCCAGGGAGGCCCTATGCTTCCCTGCTGACAACACACGTATCGGAGGGGTGAAAAAATACTTTAGTAAAATACTACAGTATTAACAATCTTTCATTGCCATGCATCAACAGCCAGAAACCGTTGAGGGTTTATCATTGGGGCCGGGTGTGCTGCCCAGCCCCAATGCTGGTGTTTTAATGACTCGGCTTGAAGTCGCACTAATTAGGCGAGCAGCTTCAATGCCAACGTGCTGTTCTGATTGGCTTGACCGAGGACCGAGGTGCTGGCTTGCGCAAGTATCTGGGTGCGCGTCAGTTCCGAAGTCTCAGAAGCCATATCTACATCATATATACGCGAACGGGCGCCCTGCAAGTTTTCGGAATAGATCTGTGTATTCGAAACGCTTGCATGCAGTCTGTTCTGCAGTGCGCCGAGTTCAGCGCGGTTTTCACTGAGGAGTTTGATCGCGCTGTCAATCTTTTCGAGGTTGTTTTGCGAGTCCTCCTTGGTTGCAACCGTGATGTCGCTGACGCCGAGGGCATCGGCTGTGACGTTGGTTGCTTCTATGTTGTAGGTAAAGCGGTCAAGCTCCGGATCGTTGTTGTTGCCGATCTGGATCTCGATAGCTTCGGTTTCGCCATTGAGCACCTTTTTGCCGTTGTACTCGGTGGCCTGCGCAATGCGATCGACTTCCATGCGGAGTTGCTGGACTTCTTTGTCTATGAAGCCTCTCTCCGTGTCGCCGATCGTGTCGCTCGCCGCCTGGATTGACAGCTCGCGGAAGCGGATGAGAATCGAGCCGATCTCGCTCATCGCGCCTTCTGCGGTCTGAATCATCGAGATGCCATCGCTTGCGTTACGCATGCTCTGGCCTATCGACCTGATATCAGCCCTCATCTTTTCTGCAATTGCCAGTCCCGCAGCGTCATCGGCGGCATGCGTGATGCGCGTGCCGGACGACAACTTCTCGAGAGAAGATTGCAGTGCCTTGTTATTGATACCCAGACTACGCTGTGCAGCGATAGACTGAGTATTTGTATTTACTCTCAGACCCATACACACCCCCAGGTTGCACCACTCCATCTGCCGGACACACCAAGTCTGACAATTGAAGCGGCCTGCTGTTATAAATGGCAGGAATTTGCTGTACCCCTGCCAGGGACGGTGCTTGCCGGAAACTATTTCCGGTAAACATTTCCCTTTTCACCAACCATTTCGGTCAATTATTTGTTTTGCTTTAGATAAAAATAATCAACTATTATTTGATACATAACATCATGAGATTAAAGAAATATTTCTATATTTAAATCTTAATAATTATTTTATGACGCATAAATGACAGACTAATTTTGTAAAGATAGTTGTTCATATGATGAAGTCCTCCGACAAGTTTAATGAGTATTTATGACAATCCAACAGGCCACTACCAACCCGCTACTGATAACGGCCATACTTACCGCAATCGGCATTACCTTGTTTACGCTTTGGGAAGAATATTTTGAAAAATATGTTGATCACGTTACTGCGGATGATCCTGAATTTGACCGTTCCCGTGAACTCGGACAGATCAGATTTGCAGGACTGCTCGGGCTGATCGCACAAGGCACCATTTATCTGGCCAGCTCTGAAAGCAGGACAAGGCATCCCTGGTTCACGGTCGGATTGTTTCTTCTGGCGGTTTTTATTCAAAGTCAGCTTCAGTTCAAGGCCGAACGCAAGTTGCGGAAGCTCGAAGCCGGACAGGCAGGACATGCAGGTCTGCTGGGCAGGTCGGTTCTTGTCGCCGCCGGCGGAGTGGTCGGGTACTTTGCCTTCATTTATATATGCGCTATCGGGGCTTTTGTGGCCGCGCGCGCCCTGGGGGTCCCGCAGTGGGCCATGCTACTTTGCAGTGCGATAGGATTTGTAATCGGAATCCTCGGCGGGCTGGCAATTTCGTTTGCGCTTGCCCCGCGCCTGCTGCGTGCGACAATTTCCTGCGCCCCTCTTGAAGATCTAAAATGGCGCGAGCTTTTTGACCGCTCATTTGCAAGAGCCGGCATCAGGACGCCGGATTATTGGATAATCAACACCGGCGGATTCAAATTTTCCAATGCACTGGTTGCGGGATTTCAGGGGTTTGGCGCGGGCTTGTTCATAACACAATCATTGCTGCATAGTTGCGCGCCGGATGAGATCGAAGCCGTCATCATGCATGAAGTGAGTCATCTGAAGCTTAAACACATGCGCCAGAGGATGGTTGCAAGTTTTGTGAATATTCTTGCCACGCTTTTTGGTGCGACCACCCTGATAACAATGACGATGCTTTTTCTGCCGGCAATGAACGGGCTGATGATGCTGCTGGTCCCGCTTGCGGCATTTTTCATTCCATTTGCAGCCGTCAGAGGGCTTGTAAAAAAACAGGAAATTGAGGCGGATGCCCATGCAATCCTGAATCTTGGCGCCAAGACCGAGGCGCTTGCCTCCGCCATGCGTAAAATCGATGCAATGAATGATCTTTCAATTGATAGACACAAGGATACGAAAACCTACCCGTGGACTGAAAGCGGACACTCTTCGACCGAGGAAAGGATAATCATGCTCCGGCAGGAACTCGAACAGAGGAATTACAGTCCCATCTCTTATGAATTTCCATTCAAAAGCGCGCTCGGCACGACCATCTCTCTGGCGGCGATAATTCTTGTCGGGGCTTTTGTCACGATCAAAGGGACACAAATGGCCGGAACCACCGCGGCCGGTCGCGCGCCGGCAGCGGCTCCTGATACGAAAGTCCACGGCGGCGTTGTTGCCGGGGAGGATTCCTGTCCGTATAAATCTATTAAAAAGGGCAAAATAGACGTCATGCAGCTCAAGATGAAGGGCGGTAAATGCGCGGTAATGGTCAAGCCTTCATCGACAAGGCAGGACAAGCATAGAAGCTATAGCGTTTTTTCAAACGGCGCTTTTGTTGTATTCAATTCAACCGGCAGCGGCTCCGTGTCGTCGTCTACCGGGGCGAGAGCGTATTTCTTTTTTCCGAGGAAGGAACGCCCGTCTTTTGAAGAGATGACGACGGGTGAAATTGCGGTGCGCACTGTGGCGGGACAGATCATCAGATTTTCGCCGGTCTCCGGAAAAATCAGCTCGATGACAGGCGCTGCGTATTCGGAAGACCCGTCCATCAGCCTCCGGAATCGAGGCGGGGTTGAAATAAAATCATGTGATTGCCTGTGGCTGGATACAGGATGGCAAAAGGGCGAGGTTGCATATTCCAATCCAAGCGGGTCATCCACGTTCAGGGACAGATCCGGTTCTGCCTGTGCAGTAAAAAACAGGGAGATATTTGATCATGCGGGCGGAGAAGCGGTTCTAAAATACGAAACAAGCGACCGGCTCCAGGCATTTCTGTCCAAACGCTGCCCGAAGCTTGATATTTCCATGCTGGTCGTCGCGGCTGTCCGGACCGCTCCGGTGATGCCCGCAAACGAAGGCGCCGGCACCGCGGGCCGCGCCCGCTGAAATCATCTTGTCGTAACGTTTCCGCCTTCGATCATTGCTTCGGCGGAGAATTCACCCGGCGGCGGCGCAATGGCTGCCGGGGTCTTTGCCGCTGGTTTTGGGGGTGGCAAGGGCGTTTTTCCTGGCGGTGGCGGTGGCGGGACATAGTCGCCCGCTGGTGGCTGGGCGGTCGATGCCGGCGCACGTGCCGCTTCAGCGCCGGTTTTTGTCTGGCTTACGCTTTTTTCGTTTTCAAGCGCTTGGTATGTTTCAGTGTTGTTGGGGGCGGGTTCCGGCTCCACGGCTCTGGCCACTTCAGGAGCCGGGGATGAATCAGCCAGCGGCTCGGGCGAAGGCAGATATCCCACGGAGGTCTGCGGCGGCTGGGTGAGCGAGGGGTCATCGGCGGCCTTCACAAGGCCGTATTTGACAAGAACGCCCTGTCTGGATTCATCCGGCGGGCGAAGGAATCCGAGCGGATTCTCGGAAACAGCAACTTCTGATGCCACTTTCGGGGTCAACTCCACTTTTCTGAAAAAGACATATTCACTGTATCTTCTGTATCTGGTTATGGCCCATCTGAGGTAGCGCGAGTCATTATATTCAAGCAGATATGCGCGGGCCATGGGTGAAAGGAATAAATATGTATCAAGTACATTTTTTTGTTTTTCATCTATATAAATGCTGTTTTTGACGCCGTCTTCAAGCTGCACCAGCTTGCCGTAAAAACACCAGTGGTATTTGACGGGATCTGTCCGGATGAATTCGCGGGCCCCTTCCAGAAGTTCTTCCCTGCTGTCGGTCAAGTTGCGGAGTTTAATGTATTCCGCATCGCAGTCTTTAAGCGAGTCCGGCGACGGAGCTTCGGGTTCGGTAAAAATTGCAAGCAGATCCCCGTAATCAAGGCCTTCCGGATGATGAACTTTGACATATCCCGGAGGCGCAGGCGGGACCGGTGGCAGTGGATTGACCTGTGAAGATGAACAGCCGCCCCAGCCGATCAACCAGCCGGTGCCTACCGCGGCTACGAGCCCCAATGGGGAATATTTTGCCCGCATCAATGTTTTCCCTCGTTTTCATCTCGGCAAAAACATCCCGGCTCATGAATTTTTTTATCCATAACGCGGCGGGTATAAAAAAAAATCAAGCCAAACGCGTTTAAACCGAAAAGACGTATAAGAAGGAGCACTAGAGGACCGCTATGCGACTACCGGAAACAAAAGATCTGAAAAGAATCAGATATACGGCTGCCGCGGTCGCATTGTTTTTCTTTGCCCCCTTTACGGTTTTTGCAGCGGAGGCTTCGCAGGCCCAGCCGACACAACAGCAAAAGCCCGCAGCTCCCGTGCAAAGTGCGGACGGAAAAGTAGCGATGAGGAATTTTTACGAGGTATTGGACGATGTGCTCAGTGATTTTGAGTACGATCTCAAGAACGGACAGGTGCAGGGCCTGAAAGACATCGCGATCCGCAACGTCGCGCTGAGTGAAAACATACCTCCGTCCTTCAAGGCGCATCTTGAACTCCAGATCACCGAAAAAATCATGAAGAATACGAAGGCGAGAGTGATCCAGTGTCTTGCCTGCCGCGCGAAGAAGACCTCACTGAGCGGTGATAATGTGATAATCACATCGCCCGAAACAAATCCGATGGAACTCAGCCGCATCGCAAAAATTTCGAGCATCCAGCATTTCATGGATGTCGCGTTCTCGTACCAGCCGTCCGGAATGATACTTTCAATGTATATAGTGGAGCCGGAAGGTGGCGGCGTGATCTGGTCGCGGAGCTATAATTCCGAAGTATCCAGGGCATCCGCTTTCCGCCGGGGCGTGGATTACGCCCAGATAGACGAAACCCGCAAGATGAATGAATATGTGCCGGCCGTGCAGTACAGGCTTGCCATATATTATCTGTTTGAACCGGATATCGGGGGAATGGCCGGCAATCTGGGGGTTGGATTCAGAATGGTGGAGCGCTATGACAACCGCCACAAAGAAGTCGGTTTCGAACTGGATTATCTGAAAAACTCCTCGTCCCTTGTGTCGTCAGGAAGCTCAAAGGTGATTTTTACCGGATTCAATATCACCATGCTTTTCGTGCATTCGTGGAATTTCATCCCGCACGAGGAGAATTTCAATCTGATAAGGGGGAATTTACTGTTGGGAATAGGCGGCACTTATGCGTCCGGCTATATCGGCGGACTCATCAGGGCCAGTTATGAATGGCGTCTTGCAAAACACTGGACCTTCTCTACCGTGCTGGGCTACCGGCCTCCTTCGACCGAATTCATCTCTTCATCGAGCACTGGATCTTCGATCACGGGAGTAGAGGCGGGAATTGGAGTGAACTTCCTGTTCTGAGTGGAATATGAATAGAATAACGGTCATTCTGACAATCGGACTGGTGATGGCGGTGGGCAGCGGATGCTCGACGTTGAAGTCATGGTTTGCCGTAAACAACGCAAACTCGAAGAGCCACGCGCCGATCCATAATCCATTTGATACCTATTATGCGGGTATGGACAAAAAAGATATCATCACGCTGCGCACTAAAAAAGGTGACAGGTCGGTGGAGGTCGAGCTTCCGGCCTCGGGTCCCGAGATAAGCGAATTCATGATACCGGTATCTCCCGCGTTCAGGGACGGAAGATCGCCCGCATCAGTGGGTGATGCCGGCATGGTGGATGAGCGCTACAGGGAGCGCAGTCCGGGTGTCACGGACCGTGAGATAATCTCCCAGATGCCGCAGGCTTCGCCCGACAACGATGGCAAGCGTCGCGAGGTCGAGACAGGACTGGGCGTGATGCATTCGGAAGATGTCAGCTCGTCTGACGACAAAAGCTATCTTGCGCAGCTGGATCATGTGAAACAACTTTTTAAATATTCACGATATGAGGCCGCTCTTCTTGAGCTTGATGACATGCTCAGGTCGTATCCAACCGATCCCCGCTTGTACGAGATGCGGGGTACGCTTCTTGAGCGGACGGGCCGGATGGATCTTGCGGTCAAATCGTGGAACCAGGCGTTAAGGCTGGATCCCCAGAACCATCCTTTGCGCAAGTATGTTGAACGGAAACAACAGAAACGGAGTGTGGCGTCGCCATGAAGGCCGGATATTCTGCCTCAAGATGTTGGCTGGCACCCGTTATCGCGGGCATTGCGGCGATAACACTAACAAGCAGCAGCATGGTGCATGCGCGCGGCGTGATGAATGCCGTTGACGGCACCAAAAAGGATACCGAGAACAAGGTGCGCCTTCTGCTCGAACCTCTTTTTGACAAATATTGCCGGGAAGAATGCAAGCTCATGTCCGTTGCTGTGAGCATTGATGTCGCCACCCCGGACGAAATCGCCCCTGGCTTCAATGATCTTGACCCGAGGGGCGCAATCGAGCTGGCTCCGTCCGGCGCATCGGTCAAGATACTGATTGATGACAAGGTCGGATCGGTATCGCGCACGAAACTTCTTGAACTTGTCAGGCAGTATCTTGATACGCTGGACTTTCCGGTAAAAATTGAAACACAGACAACGCATTTTCCGCAGCCAACCGCCACGGCCGGCAAGGTTGTCGAGCTGCGAGAGCGCGTGACGAAACGGTTCAAGGATTCGCTCGAAGAGCTTTTCAGGCAGTTTTGCCCCGACCAGTGCATGCTTGCGGATTATACCTTGTCCACCGAACTTGTGAACGCAGAAGAGGCCCAGTACGGTTCCGGCGGAGAATTTCTCGAAGATGGCGGGATTGCCATAAGAATCAAGACCGTAACCGGTACTGTATTGATAGACGAATCGCTTCCGACAGATATCCGCACCAACGTGTTTGAGATGGCCAAGCTCAAGACAAATTTTCTCAGAAACGTGGATCTTTCCCTGAAATCCATGAAATTCCCGAAAAACGCCCTTGATGCGGCCATGTCGGCATACAAGGAGGCGAACAGGAGTCTTGCGTCGTCATCTTCATCAGACAGCAAGAATACCACCTCGCTCAACCAGAGAAACACCGAAAGCAAGGTTACCACAAACAGCAACTCCGAAAACAACGCCAAGCAGGAGAGGTACGAGCGAATTGAAAAAATCGAACGCGTTGAAAGCGGTGACGCCGTCCAGGCGGAGCTGCAGAAATTCAAGGTATACGGACTCATTTTTGCCTGTTCGATCCTTTCGCTGCTGATCTTCATCGCGATGGCAAGCCTCAAACCGGCAAAAATGGCGGGCGCGCCATCCGCCATGCAGCGGGTGCTGAGCAGCATAGCTTCGGATCCCACGTCCACTTCGGCGCCATCCACCTACGGCGGGTCCGGTGGTGATACAAATCTTACAAGTGACGAACGTGCCGCGCTCATCCAGAAAAGAATTGAAATCGAGCGGATGCACGAGGAGCTTACAAATATATTCGCCCAGCAGCCGAAAGTGGCCAAGCATGTATTTACGCGGGTGCTGACCGAGGACGGAATGGAAGTCACCGCCCAGTACATAAGCCTGTTTGGTGAAAGTATCGTGATGGACATGCTGCGGGATCCGAGCTTGCAGGGTGATCTGAACGAGCTTATGGAATTCTATGCCAAGAATCCCATTGATCTTACTGACGATGAAAAACTCGAACTTCTGCGCAAGCTCCACAACCGTACGGTTGCCGGCAAGCTGGCCGTCATGGGCAGCAGGTCATCCCACTTGTTCGATTTTCTTGCGGACATGGATGGCACGCAGATTCTTGAGCTTGTACGCAATGAATCACTGACCGTGAAATCAATAGTGCTCACGCAATGCGACGCCCAGAAGAGGGCCGCCGTTTATGCCCAGCTCGACAACGACAGCCGCATGCAGCTCATGGCCGAGTTGTCACGGATTGATTATCTGCCGCGGGATTACATTTTCAACGTTGCAAACGCGCTCAAGCGCAAGCGCCGTGAGAATCCAAAACTCAATACCGAATCACTACCGGGCTCCGAAGTGCTCATTACGCTGCTTGAACGCACGGGGGCTGACATGCAGCGCACGGTGATCAAGAATCTCGAGCTTTCGAATCCCGACAGCGCCAGAGCCGTAAAGAGCAAGCTGGTAAGTCTTGATACGCTCAGGTTCCTGCGGGACGGACAGCTGCTCGAGGTTGTGCTGAGCCTGCGGCACGATGAACTTCTTCAGTTCCTCAAGGGATCGCCAACCGAGATAAGGCAGACGATATATTCCAAGTCGCCCAAAGATCTTGTTGCGGAGCTTGAAGAAGAACTTGCCGCAATGACGGTCCAGAGCCGCGAGACCTATCAGGCGGTTGAACGCAAGATCATCAACCGCATGAAGGTGATGACAAATGAGAGCCTGATCAATCTTGTAGAGGTCAATGACCGCATGCTTTCCGAACAATCCGGCGGAGCCGGCTTTGTCGAGGCGGGACCCGCCGAGGGCATTAATGGTGACGGCAAAACCATAACCAACATCAAGAAGGTGGCAGGATGGTAGGCGCGGTTGTCAAACCATCAGTTCACTCACTAAAGGGCGTAAAGCTGTTCAGGGCCCTGAGTGATGGCGAGATCGGCAGGCTGATCCAGCTCGGCACCGGCGTCTCTTTCGAGGCACATGCCAATATCGTGATCGAGGGCGAATTATCCTGGGGCCTCTATGTGATTCTTGAAGGCATGGTTGGCATTTTCAAGACCAACAAGCTCAGCGGTGATCCATATGACGTGGGACAGCTAAGAAGCGGAAATTTTTTCGGTGAAATGTCACTGATTGATGACAATCCCCGTTCAGCCACGGTCAGAGCCCTGTCTGACTGCCAGCTTTTTTTTCTTTCAAAGGAAGCATTCATGCATTTTCTGGGGGGCTCAAAGGATCTCAAGATGCGCTTTTACGAAAGCTGCATCCAGGATCTTGTGCACCGGCTCCGCGAACTGGACGACGATTATGTGATCAGCCAGTACCAGCTATGGAAGTCGGCAATGAAGAAGGAGGCGGCATAACATGAATTTTTCGTCAGCCTTCGGCGTGGCATTCGGCATCGCAATAATGTATTCAGCGATGAAAGCCACAACGCCGGATATGGGGTTTTTTCTTGATTTTCACGGCATTCTTATCGTCTGGGGCGGCACTGCCGCTGCGGCCAGCATAAGTTTTCCGGTGTTCAGGGTTCTTGCGCTTTTCAAGGTTTTTCTGCTCCGTGTTCTTGGCCGCAGCAAGCCGGATTTCCAGGGAGCCATTGCGCAGCTTCTCGAGCTGAACAAAAAAGCCAGCATCGGGCTTAATGCCTTGAGAGATGCGCTGCCGTTGATAAAACATGAATTCTTGCGCGAGGCCGTAAATCTTGTGAGCTCCGGCATCCTGACCGAGAAGGAGGTCCGCACTGCGCTTGACCAGAGACTCAAAACCGTTGAATCAAGACTCATGCGGGAAGCCAACATGTTCCGCACGATCGGGCGGTTTCCGCCCGCCTTTGGCTTGCTCGCCACCACGCTTGGCATGATAGGTATTCTTGGCAAAATCGGGCAGCCCGACAGCCAGAAGCTGATCGGACCCGCAATGTCCATGGGGTTGGTGGGTACCCTGTATGGTATTGCAACGGCCAATCTGATTTTTCTTCCGATTGCCGAAAATCTTACCGAGCGAACACATGAAGAGATTGCGCTCAGGCGTCTGATCATAGAGGGGGCCGTGATGCTCAAGGCGCAGGTCAATCCGATCATGATGCGTGAAAGCCTGAACTCGTTCCTTCTGCCAAAGGATCGTGTAATCAGGAAAGCGGCGGCATAGCAGGGAGACCATAATCAATGTCACCCCTCAAGCTTTTCAAAAAACATGAAGACGAAGCGCCGCGAAAGCGCGAGGGTGAAGATGATGAGAACAAGCCGGTAGAAGTGGACGAGACCAACTGGCTGGTTTCATACGCCGACATGATGACGTTGCTCTGTGTGTTCTTTGTGCTGATGTTCAGCATGGCAAAACTTGACGAAGGCAAATACGAAACGATCCAGGTTGAGATCGCCAAGCAGTTCGGCAATGATTACAAGTCCCCCTCCAAAGAGACCGCGCTTTTTATGTCAAGTACATTGCAGGAAGCCGGGATAGAAAAACAGGTGGTAGTCAAATCCGATCCCACTGGAGTGGTCATTACATTCCAGTCAACGCTCTTTTTTGACACCATGAGCTCCGAGATCAGACCCGAAGGCAAAGTGGTGATGGAGCGGCTGATCGGCGGCATTGCCGATCAGCAGAAAAAATTCGGCAGGGAGTTCAAGATAATTGTCGAGGGACATACGGATTCAAGACCGGTTACGTCAGGGCCATATCCCTCAAACTGGGAGTTGTCGGGTGCGCGTGCTTCCGGGGTTGTAAGGATGTTTCTGGACAAGAATTTCACTCCCGACAAGCTCACAGCCATCGGCTATGCCGACACAAGGCCCGAATATGCATCACGAACTCCAAATGGAGAATGGGACGAAGAAGCACTTACAAAAAACCGTCGCGTTGTAATACGTGTTCTCGAGCCGCGTGTTGATTCAATACCCTATCCGGAGTCCGCCAAAAATTTGACGGTACAAGCGGACCCTGAGACAAACCCGGCACAAACTGCCCATTGACTCGCGATACCGATACCTGTGATTCTTATAATCAGGGGAAGGTCTTCCCAAAGAGAGGGAAAAATGCGCTGGAATTGCCCACATTGTGGTTCCGCTCTTGCGGTAACTGATGACAAGCTAGGAACAGGTTGGACATTCTCGAGATGCTACAAGTGCAGCGGATATGCTCTTGTCCGGCGGACCGACATCAATCTTATCAAGGTTGACAAGGCTCCGGCCGGCGAGCGCGTGCTTCTGCCGGAAGCGTCCGAAGAATTGCAGCTCAGCCGAGATGCGACAAACAACATGAGCAGGATTTCGGGTGTATCGAATCCAGGCGGGAAACCATCGATAATCCCCGCACAACGGAATGCGGCCATGCAGGCGCAGTATTCCCAGCGTGTGGAAACACGTGGAGTTGCGGTCGCCCCAAACAACCTTGCGGCGGCAGCGGCCATCAGGCCCCCGGCATTTACCGGCGTATCCGCCCTTCCGGATCCGCTTCCCGACATGCCAGGCGCCAGCATTCAGCGGCGCATGCTTCCATTTGCAATTGGAGTGGCAAGCGTGATGGCAGTGGGATCCGGCATATATCTATACATGCAGGGCCAGCAGCTCTGGAGCAAAACACGGCATGCGGCAACTCAAAACGTAAATCATATGAAGCCGGTTTCGGTCCAGGTGCCGACGATTCTGAACCAGCAGCAGGCCACTCGGGCCGGTGACAACGAAATCACCGATCAGGTCAAGAACGCCGCGATGGCGCCCTCCAGGAATATCCAGACGGAACAGGCGCAGTCAGCTCAACCAATCGCCCTTGCCGTAAAGGCCAGAAGTGCAAGCACGGTTTTCAGAACCGGGCCGGGTCTCAATTTTCCGGTGATCGGGAAAGCCGATCCCGAAGCCAGATACATCGTCAAGGAGTGGAAGGAACGATGGTTCCAGGTTGAGTTGCCCGCGGCACGCGTGGCTGATGGCACGCAAATGCCGGCCACCGCATGGGTGCGCAATGACGTTGTCGAACCGCTGAGCGTGAAGACAGCGGAATAGCCGCAAAGATGATGAATAATCATTATGATTGATCGGAAAATACTTTTTGATGCAGCAAGCGCCATTCGGGATATGGCATTGAATCTGCTCAATCCAAAGCCAGATGTTGTTGCAATTTTTGGTTCTTTTGCGTCAAATTCATTGCATTCTGACAGTGATATCGATCTTTTGTTTGTTGGTGATTCAATACCTCGGAAGCCGTATGACAGGTCAAAATGGATTATACCGCTCATAGATGAATGGAGAAGAATACAGCCGGAGAGATTTCCGACTTTGCCCAGAGTTGTTTCTCCCATGATCCTTTCAAAAGAGGGAATCATAAATTCAACCGGACTAAGACTTTCAATGTGCAATCAAAGTTTGATCCTGTTTGATTCCGGTTTGCTATCATCCCTGCTTAATGAAGCTTCCGAGTGGATTAGAGCGGGTGAGTGGAAGCGCCGGAACCTGCCTCATGGCGGTTGGGCCTGGATTCCGAAAAGGGATGTCGCATGACAAAAAACCAGTCAGACAGGGCGGATTATTATTTCAGAGCGGCAGCAAAAATCGCGCAGGAAGTTGTATTCAGCCTGTCACGTGGAGATCATGACAGGGTTGTAAGAAAAACCCAGGAAGCCGTTGAATTGTTTTTGAAAGGAAAGTTGTTGCAGGAAGGAATTGAGCCGACAAAATCGCATGATCTGCGTGATCTTGCGGGTTTATTGAATGATTACGCCGTACCGGTTGATTTGTCAGAGCTGGAGTTCCTGTCGGAAGAAAGAATACCTTCTTTTTATGGCGGAGCTGATTTTATACCAGATCAGGAATATGAACAGTCTGACAGTGACCGATGCATACCGGTTTTGAAAAAATTCGGCCTATTAAGTTGAAACGCAGGATTTTACGTGTTTTTCAGATGATATCTTACAGTGGTGACCACCTTGCCTCGCTTCATGGCAAGAGCGGCCTTGAGAAAAAGGGCGGTCTGGTTGTGCAGTATCCTGTGCCACCAGCGGGAAGTTATGAATTCAGGAACGACAATTGTCACCATGTCGTCCTGACTGACATGTTCGACGTCTTCTACATATTTGATGAGCGGTCTGACAATCGAGCGGAACGGGGATTTGAGGACGACAAACGGGATTTCGGGTGCCCACTTGTTCCAGTTTTCCATCATCCGCTCAGTGGCGGACGTGTCAATTTCCACATAACAGGCTCTCACATCATTTGAAATGCTGAGTGCATACCTGAGCGCTTCGATTACTCCGCGGTGTATGCCTGATATAGGAATTATCACGGTATGTTTTACGGGTTTGAATCTGAGTGGTGGCGCCTGTCCGAAATCAGAGAGTTCCTTTCCGACCGCACAGTAGTGCTTGTTGATGCGCGAAAAAAACAAAACCATGCAGGGAATGACCAGAACGACAAACCAGGCCCCATGGGCGAATTTCATGAAAATCACTTCGGCCAGTACGATTGATGTGGTGAAAGCGCCGGCCATGTTCAGAACAATGGATTTATGCCATCCGGGCTTTCTTTCCCGTAGATGAAACGCGACCATTCCACCCTGCGAAAGCGTAAAAGAAAGGAATACCCCGACCGCATACAGGGGGATGATGCTGCTGGTGTCGCCGCCAAAAACGGCAAGCAAAATTGCGGAGGCAATTCCCAGCCCGATGATTCCGTTTGAAAAAACAAGCCGGTCCCCGATTCCCGCCATCTGGCGCGGGAGGTACCGGTCGCGCGCCAGCTCCGAAGCAAGGCGTGGAAATCCAACATAGCTTGAATTTGCCGCCTGGAAAAGCACGAGGGATACAGCAAGCTGGACGATGTAATAAGCCGCGCCTCCGCCGAGCACGGTGCGTCCAAGCATCGAGATCAGTGTTTCCTGTTCTGATGGCACGAGTTTGAACTCATATGCGAGCAGGGTTATTCCAAAGAAAAACGCGGCAAGTATGATTGACATCCAGAGCAGCGTGGCCCTGGCGTTCCTGGCTGTTGGTATTTGAAACGAAGCGGTATTGCCGGCGATGGTTTCAATTCCCGCCAGGGCCGCGCAGCCGGAGGCAAATGCCCTGAGGACCAGAAGTGCGGGTACCACCGGATAGATGTCCCGGGCAAAAGGAGATGGTGGAGAGGGGGCTTCGCCGGTGGCCAGCTTCCAGACGCCGGTTCCAATAAGAACGGCAATTGATATGATGAAAAAATATGTTGGCAGCACATATATGCCGGCGGATTCCTTGGTCCCTCTGAGATTCAAAACGGTAATGATCATTATCATTACCACACATGCGATAACCCGGTGGCCGTAAAGCCAGGGGATTGCGGACGCGATGTTTTCTACCCCGGCGGCGACCGATACCGAGACGGTGAGAACATAGTCGACCATGAGGGAGGCGCCGGCGACAAGGCCGGCATAGGTGCCAAGATTTTCGCGGGCGACATGATATGCGCCGCCGGATACCGGATGCATGGCTACAGTGCGCCGGTAGGATGCGATGAGGACCGCCAGCAGCCCGATGATGGCCAGTGAAACCGGTACGGACCAGATAAGGGCAGCGGCTGAAAACACGGCAAGTGCCGCGAACATGGCTTCGCTGGCATAGGCAACCGAAGAAAGAGCATCCGCCGAAAGGGTGGAAATGGCTTTCCACTTCGGCAGAGGCTCATGAGACACCCCTTCATTAAGAAGGGGATCTCCTAATAAAAATCTTTTAAGACGCATTGCCCCCCGGGGCTTTCGTTACTTGCGGAAGTGTGAAGGAAAACTTCCGGAAAAATTCTTGTCCGGATGAGCTTTCTTTGTTTTTTCGAGAAGCTCGGCCTCGGTCTCCTTTTTGGAGGGATCAGCCACGCAGGCTTCGGTCGGGCAGGTTACCGCGCATTGTGGCGTATCATGAAGGCCAACGCATTCACTGCAAAGAGCAGAGTTGATCAGATATGTGGTGTCCCCCTGTGAGATCGCTGCATTCGGGCATTCGGGTTCGCAGGCCCCGCAACTGGTGCATTCTTCATTGATCTTGTATGACATAAATTCTCCTTAATAAAATGAATGTGATTTTTTATTACCACAAAGAATGGCTACGTCCATAAGAGAAATTATTTTTAGGGGTCCACGGTGCCGATGTTGCCGGAATCATCCAGTTGCCAGGAGTTGCCGCCGCTCATCATGAGCTTTTCGACCTCTGTATCGCTTGGGGCGGGCATTGTCCGGTCACCATATACCGGTTTTGAGACCTGTCTGAAAATACCAAATGGCACCGGGCTTGACGGGTGCTCCATGGATGCAAGCAGATACGCAGGTGTTGAGTCGGGATTGTGGATGTCGTGCACAAGTGCGCTGTCAGCATTCCCTCCAGCGCCGAGCTTGAAAGACTCGGGCCTGACCCCGTTCAGTTTGACGCCCTTGTCCTTGTTGGTGCCGTAGATCAGGGGTTCGCCGTGTTTGAGACGTATGATGTTTTCTGCCCGTACGTTGATATCGGTCAAAGCCTTGAATGCACCGTCGTTGAAGATGATGCAGTTGATCATCACTTCAATGAAAGCAATACCTTTGTGTTTGCCGGCGGCAAGAAGCACCTCTGATATAAGATCCGGATCCGAATCGCTGATTCTTGCGGCAAATGTTGCGCCGGAAGCAATGGCAAGAGGAAGCGGCCGCATCGGTATTTCTTCGGATCCGAACGGTGTTGTTTTGGTTTTGACGCCGACCTGCGTTGTCGGCGAGGCCTGCCCTTTTGTCAAACCATAGATCTGGTTGTTGAACAGCACAACCTTGATATCCACATTCCGGCGCATGAGGTGAATGAAGTGGTTGCCGCCTATTGCAAGGCCATCCCCGTCACCTGTTGCCACCCACACGGAAAGATCAGGATTATGGAGTTTAAGCCCTGATGCAACCGGTGCCGCACGGCCATGGATACCGTGAAACCCATAGGTATTGAGGTAATATGGGAATCTTGAGGAACACCCGATGCCCGAAACCATCACGAATTTTTCTTTCGGGATGCCAAGAAGCGGAAAGGTGCCGGTCAGGCGGTTGAGGACAACATTACATCCGCATCCGGGACACCATTTTGGTTCGGTGCCGCTCAAAAAATCCTTTCTTGTAAGCTGTTGTTGTTCATTATTCATAATCAGGCTCCTAGAAGTTTTTTCACGGCTGTTTCAATTTCTTCAGCCTGGAACGGACGGCCCTGTACTTTGTTGATTTTTTCACAATTAATCAGATATTCGCTTCTGATCAGGGTCCAGAGCTGTCCAAGATTGTATTCCGGGATCAGGACTTTTGGATAGCGTTGTATCACGCTTTTGAGATCGGGCGGCAGCGGACTGAGGTGTCTTAGCGTTGACCACGCTGCTTTGACCCCCTGTTTTTGCAGGTTTTCTACGGCAAGTTGTATTACGCCGCGTGTTCCACCCCAGCCGAGAACAAATACTTTGGCGTCGGCAGGCCCGTGTATAACAGTGGGAGGAATTTCTTTTGCAATACCCGCGATTTTATCGGCCCGGTATCTGGTCATTGTTTCGTGATTGAGAGGATCATGGCTTGTGGCGCCCGTGATATCCTCTTTTTCAAGACTTCCGATCCGGTGTTCAAGTCCGATGGTGCCAGGGACCGCCCATGGCCGGGCCAAAGTGTTTTTATCGCGGCTGTACGGGAAGAATCCCTCCGGATTGGTTCTGAATACGGCTTTCATTTCCGGAAGCTCATGCATTTTTGGCACCCGCCAGGCCTCGGCGCCCTGTCCCAGGGCGCCTTCGGTAAGAACAATCACGGGGGTCATGTATTTGATTGCGAGCCGGGCGGCTTCAACGGTGATATCAAAACAGTCGTTTGGTGTTGCTGCCGCCAGTACGACAAGCGGACATTCGCCGTGGCGGCCGTAAATGGCCTGGAAAAGATCGGACTGTTCTGTTTTTGTAGGCAGTCCGGTTGAAGGTCCTCCGCGCTGGACGTTTATTATTACAAGCGGGAGTTCAAGCATCACGGCAAGTCCAAGAAATTCGCTTTTAAGCGAAACGCCAGGGCCGGAAGTTGTTGTTGCCGCCAGTGCGCCGCCGAATGCAGCACCTATGGCGGAGCCGATGCCGGCGATTTCGTCTTCGGCCTGCAGTACGGTCACGAATTTGGGATGATTGGTCAGCTCCTGCAGAATCTCAGTGGCAGGAGTAATCGGATAGCTGCCAAGAAAAAGCCTTGTACCTGATTTGCGCGCGGCAGCGACAAGCCCCATGGCAACGGCCACATTGCCGGTGATATAACGGTAGGTGCCGGGCTTTTTTCCGGTTGTAGGCTTGACCTTGTACTTGATGTCGAAAACCCCCGCTTTTTCTGCAAAATTCCAACCGGCCTGCAGAGCCGCAATATTTGCCTTCAGGAAATCAGGTTTGTTTTTGAAGCGCTTCTGGATCCCTTTTATGGTCTGGTCGGTGGAACGGCCGTAAAGCCAGCAGAGCGCGCCAAGAGCGACGAAGTTCTTGCAGCGTTCGACCTGTTTGCCGGTCAGGGGAAGTCCTACAACGGCTTCCTGCGCCAGTTTTACCATGGCGATTTTATAAACCCTGAATTTTGAAAGCCCGCCGTTTGTGAGCGGATTGTCGGCATATTCGGCTTTTTTGAGGTTCTTGGCGTTGAACGAATCTTCGTTGACTATGATCAGTCCGCCATCCTTGAGGTGGGGGCTGCTGACTTTGACTGCGGCCGGATTCATTGCGACGAGGGCGTCATATTTGTCGCCGGGAGTATAAATCCCTTCGGAGCCGAAACAGAGCTGAAAACCGGAAACACCGGCGACCGTGCCGGCGGGAGCGCGGATCTCGGATGGATAATCGGGGATTGTGCAGACATCGTTGCCCATGAACGCGGAGGCCATCGTGAACTGGTCTCCAGTCATGAGCATTCCGTCGCCCGAGTCGCCTGCAAAGCGGATTACGACCTTGTTTAATTCTTTTGTGTTAACTTGATTTGTCATTTGAGAGGACTCCCGTAAACTAGTTATTTTTTGGTGCGTCAAAAGTCAAGGATTTTGCTTTGCATGTCAGTTTGTTTCGGGCAGACTTGCAAACGGAGATCTGGATGGATTTGAAACATGCAGCAAGTGTGATCCGGCGGGCCCGGGAACAGGGCCGTGATGTTCTCCTGGAGACGGAAGGGGCGGAAATTCTTTCTTCCCTTGGCATCAGCGTTCCTCAGAGTGTTTTTGTCAAATCATCAGTTGACCCAGCGCTTGGTCGGCATGTGTCAATCAGCTCCGACCGTGTAGTTGTCAAGGTTATCTCTCCTGACATCCTGCATAAAACTGAAGTGGGTGGCGTAAGGATCATACCCAACGACAAAAAAAGCATTGTCACTTCCATCGCGGAGATGGAAATCAAATTCAAAAGCGCCAGAGTAGAAGGTTATACAATCAACGAATTCATTTCGTATTCTCCGGCGCTGGGTCGTGAGATTCTTCTTGGCATGCGCTGGACCGAGGATTTTGGACCTGTCGTGACGTTCGGGCCCGGAGGCGTATATGCCGAGCTTCTTGCAAAAAATCTGATTCCCGGGAGGGAATTTTCGGCTTTTTCCCCCTACGCGGGTCGCGAGGACGGCGCGGTGCGCATCGAAAAAGGAATTCGTAAAACCACTGTTTCAGGAATAATATCCGGAGAATTCAGAAACCAGGAACCGCTGGCCGAAATGAGGGCCCTGGTTGCGGTTGTTGAGACATTTCTTGCGGCCTCCTCAAAACTGATGCCGGAAGATATCGGCGAATTTGAAATAAACCCGCTGGTCATTTCCGGCGGCAGGTTTGTCGCACTTGATGTCTTGATCAAACTCCGGAACCCGGGGGCAACAAGGACTGAAGCCGGAAGACCGCTGGAAAAGATCCGCAATCTTCTGGAGCCGCGTTCTGTGGCAATTATCGGGGTTTCTGAAAAAATGAATCCAGGAAGAATCATTCTTCAGAATCTGATTTCCAATGGATTTGAACGGGACAGGATTTTTATTGTCAAACCCGGCGTTGAAAACATTGACGGCTGCCGCTGCGTGCCGGATGTGGCTGCGCTTCCGGAAAGAGTGGATTTGTTCATTCTGGGGATTTCTGCTTCACAGGTTCCGGATGTAATACTCGATACGATCGAATATGAGAAGGCCGAGAGTATTATCGTTATTCCGGGGGGGCTCGAAGAAAAACAGGGGACGGAATCAATTGTTTCTGAAATGAACACGGCTCTTGCCGGGTCGCGCAATACAAAATGGGGGGGGCCGCTTATCAATGGCGGCAATTGTCTTGGCATCCGGTCCATTCCCGGGAGATACAACACCCTGTTCATTCCCGGGTACAAGCTTCCGATGCCGTCCGGGAAGACCTCAAGTCTTGCGCTGGTTTCACAAAGCGGAGCCTTTGCCATTTCGCGCATGAACAAGCTTCAGAATCTCAATCCCCGGTTCACGATCACTGTCGGCAATCAGATGGATTTGACCATCGGTGATTATCTTGAATATCTTTCGGATGATGAATCAATAAGTGTCTTTGCTGTTTATGTTGAAGGGTTTCGTCCTCTGGATGGCATCAAATTCTTGCGCGCTGCCGAAAGAATTATTGCGAGCGGCAGGAGGGTTGTCTTGTACAGGGCGGGAAGGACATCCGCCGGGGCAAGGGCATCAGCAAGCCATACCGCCTCGATTGCGGGGGATTATCCCGTTACCCGGGAATTTTGTACTGCTTCCGGAATCATTCTTGCGTCCGATATCGAGGAGTTCGAGGATTTGGTCCGCATCTGTTGCCAGCTCGGGGCTAGAATTCCCAGGGGGCGTCGGCTTGGCGCTGTTTCAAATGCAGGATGTGAATGTGTCGCGATGGCTGACAATCTCGGTGGTTTCGACCTGGCGGTCTTTTCCCGAAAGACGGATATGCGTCTCAAGGAAATTTTCAAGGAGACCGGGATCAGTGAAATTGTTGATGTGCATAATCCGCTTGATTTGACTCCGATGGCGGGTGATGCCGCCTATGAACAATCTATAGTTGCCGTTCTTGAAGACGAAGGGGTTGATGCGGCCGTTGTTGGTGTCGTGCCCCTCAGCCCGGCGCTGAGCACGCTTGCGGCGGCATCGGCGCACAAGGAAGATCTTAAAAGCCCCGGTGCGGTTGCAAGTCGGCTGAAGAAGGCTTGGGAAGCCCATACGAAACCATGGGTTGTCGTGGTTGATGCGGGCGCACAGTATGACCAGTTTGTAGCGGCAATAGAGGAGGCAGGTATTCCGGTGTTCCGAGCGGCGGACAGGGCATTAAAAATTTTCAATATTTTCTGCTTCGGCAAAACCGGGTAGACTTGACTTATCAAAGATATGACCAAGACAAGGGAAAATATTTCGGTACTGGTTTTCAAGGATGACAGGACATCGCGGTCTTTCAGGATTTCGCTTGCATGGCTGTCGGCTGCGGGCATTTTTGCGGGACTGGTTTGCGCCGTCGCCTTGACCTGTGCTGTTGTTGCGCTGAAAAACTACAGGATGGCAAAAAATGCCAGTCCGGCAAAAATCGCCGCAATGGAGCAGGAAATTGAAGAGCTCAGAAAAACAAATCTTTCGCTTGAAACCAGGGCTCATCAGGAGCCGGTGTCCACTGCGCCGCCGGTATCGGTTCCTGAAACAGCCCGGCAGCAAGTCAAGCCAGTCTTGTTTTCGGCGCTTCCGCCTGAAAGCGCTGCGGCCATTCCTGACAGGGCTTCACTTCCGATCAGCATTTCAAGTCCGGTGGTGTTCTGGAAAAAGAACGCGCTGGCCATCCGTTTCAGCATTCAATACACCAAGGGCGATGGCGGAAACCAGCAGGGCCGTATAGTTCTTGTCGCGCGCGGGCCGGAACTGGTCATGGCTTATCCAGACAATATTTTCAATCCGGCGGGCGCGGCCACTCTTATTACCCCTTCCAGAGGCGAGTTCTTCTCTGTCAGCAGGTTCAGGGAGGTTTATGCGGAGTTCGGTCCGGTCTCTTCCCACGCCAGGCTTAAAGAGGTCGAAATCATGATTTTCAACCAGGAAGGCCAGATAATTTTTTCGGAAAAGGCGGTGCCACAGGCGGCTGCCAGGGTGGTTCCGCAAAAGGCGGGCACGATAAATGAGTGACATTTCTGAAACCGAAACAAACATCATTGCGGCAGGAACGGTGCTTGAGGGCAAGTTCAATCTGGACAGCCTTTCGCGGGTGCATGGAACGCTGATCGGACAGGTAACGGGCCAAAAGGGAAGTGAGTTGATATTGTGTGAATCGGCCAAAATCGAGGGAAGTATTACTGCGGACACGGTTGTTGTGGGTGGTTATGTGCATGGGGATATAACCGCCGGAACAAAAGTTGTGATAACCGGGTCAGGCCGCGTAGTGGGAAACATCAGGACTCCGTCACTTAAAGTCGAGTATGGGGCCTACTTTGAAGGCAGCTCCCTGATGGAGGATGGCCCTCAAAAATAATCAAGAAGTTATCTGCCGACTCCGTAATAGGTAAAACCCTGCTGCCGCAGACTTGCCGGATTGAAGATGTTCCGTCCGTCAAATATGACCGGCTGCTTGAGAAGCTGCTTGACCCGCTTGAAGTCCGGATTGCGAAATTCGTTCCATTCCGTGACAAGCACGAGAGCGTCTGCGCCCTCAAGCGTTTCATAGTAGGTTTTACAGAATGTTGCCTTGTCCTTGAGGGTCTGACGGGCGTTTTCCATTGAGACAGGATCAAAAACGCGGGTTTTCGCGCCAACTTTTACCAGCTCGTCAATTATCACAAGCGCCGGCGCTTCACGCATGTCGTCCGTGTTGGGCTTGAATGCAAGGCCCCAGATCGCAAATGTTTTCCCGCTCAAATTTCCGCCAAAGTGTTTGCGGACTCGCGAAACAATATGACGTTTTTGACGGGCATTGGCCTCTTCCGCGGCGGTAATGACGCTCAGTGGAACGTCTTCCCGGCGTCCTGTTGCCATAAGGGCCTGGACATCTTTCGGAAAACAGGAGCCGCCGTAGCCGACTCCCGCATAAAGAAAGTGACGGCCGATTCTGATGTCGGTGCTCATTCCAATACGCACCTTTTCAACGTCTCCGCCGACTTTTTCGCACAACACCGCAAGCTCGTTCATGAAGCTGATTCTTGTGGCAAGAAACGAATTGCAGGCGTACTTGGTGATTTCGGCTGATACGGGGTCCATCCATATTACCGGATTGCCCTGGCGGACAAAGGGCGCATACAGCTCGGCAAGGGCTTTATAAACGCTTTCTTTTTCGGTTCCGAGAACTACACGGTCCGGCTTGAGAAAATCGTCAACAGCCGTACCTTCTTTCAAAAATTCAGGATTGCTTGCAACATCAAAAGGATGTTTTGTGTGAGGATTCATCCAGTCGGCAACGACGCGGTGCGATCCGATCGGGACAGTGGATTTGTTTACGATGATCCTGTAGCCGGTCATTGATTTTGCAACCTGTTCTGCGGCGGCTTTGAGAAAGCTCAGATCCGGCTCGCCGTTCGGTAGTGGCGGCGTGCCGACGGCAAGAAAAACGATATCACAGGTTCCTACAGCTTCTTCATATGAGCTTGTGAAAGATAAACGCTTTTCTGCGATATTCCGTTCGACCAGGCCCTCCAGCCCCGGCTCATAAATGGGGATTTCCCCTTTTCTCAACATTTCGAGTTTGCGCTCGTCGATATCAACGCAAATCACGTCATTTCCTGAATCCGCGAAGCAAGCGCCGGCAACCAGACCAACATATCCTGTTCCAATAACTGCAACCCGCATAGTTGCTCCCTTCTGTTTTTTCGATATTGAGTTCTCCCAAAAACCGGGCATTTATGCTAGTTCAAAATTATCATGGCTCGTGTACCCGTTTCGGTGACAATAATCACACTGAATGAAGAAAAAAATCTGGCGCGCGCATTAAACAGCGTGTCATGGGCGGAGGAAATTCTTGTTGTCGATTCCGGCAGCACGGATTCAACGGTTGAGACGGCAAGGCGGATGGGGGCCAGGGTGCTGAGCAACCCGTGGTTTGGTTATGGTAAACAGAAAAATTTTGCGCAGGCCAATGCGGCGAATGACTGGGTCTTGAATATTGACGCAGACGAAGAGCTTTCTCCTGCATTGTCCTCGGAAATCCGTCAGGCTCTCGAAAATGCCGGAAATCCCGGATCCGGCGTGGCGGGTTACCGTTTTCCGAGAAAGACCTTTTATCTCGGCAGATGGATTTTACACGGCGGCTGGTACCCGAACCGGCTTGTCCGTCTTGTCAACCGCAGGCACGCGTCCTGGACCGAGCCCGGTGTTCATGAAGAACTGGTGGTGAACGGTGGGGTCGAGGATCTGAGGGGGGATCTGAATCATTATACTTTTGGAAGCATACAGGACCAGGTGCTCACCAATCTTAATTTTGCGAGACTCGGCAGCCAGGAGCTTCGCCGCCAGGGACAGGGACCCGGTATTGCAAAACTTCTGTACAAGCCGGTTGGAAAGTTTATCGAAACATACATCATCAAGTGCGGATTCCTTGACGGCCTGGCGGGGCTGATCATCTCTGTCAATGCTGCGCACAGCATGTTTTTGAAATATGCATTTTTGTTCGAGTCGGATACCGGCAATGCGCATCCTGATAATTGATAATAATCTTGATGTGGATGACTGGGGTGCCGCGGATCTTGTTCCATTTGCGGCAAAAACCGGCGGGGCTGAAGTGCATGTGCGCCGCGGTCCGCATGAGGATGTCCCGTCACCTGAAAAATATGACAAGGTTGTCATTTCGGGTTCGCGCGCATCGGTTCTTGAAGAGAGCCCGTGGATATCCATGCTGGACGGTTTTATCAGGCGCGCTGTTGAAGGCGGCACGCATCTGCTTGGTGTTTGCTACGGTCACCAGGCAATTGCCAGGGCTGTCGGAGGAAAGGCATGCGTAAGAAGGTCGGCCACGCCGGAATTCGGCTGGACTAAAATTGTCCAGGTTGCTTCATCCGGCCTGTTCAAGGGGCTGCCGCAGGAGTTTCATTCTTCTTCATCACATTTTGACGAAGTATCCGCTGTTCCGCCGGGCGCAAGGCTTTTGGCCCGGTCTGACTGTTGCGATGTTCAGGCATTCGAGTTGCCTGGTCATGCGGTCTTCGGGGTGCAGTTTCATCCCGAGAGGGGGAGGGAGGACGGGGATGCCGTTACTGTCCGGATACACAAAAAAACCGGAAGATCCGACATCCTGCTCAATCCGGGGCGTGGACGCGAGCTGCATGATCCATCAGTTGCGGAAAAGATCTTCGGGAATTTTTTTTCATTGTGAAAAGATGCTGTTTGCCGTTATTAAAAACTGGTGTCACCAATCAGGCGCGCTTCAGATTTGACCCAGGCGTATTTTTTCAGATACTGGAAGGGTGTTTTAAAAACCCTGTTCGTTGCCGCGCTTTTGTATTTTCTTGGAAAAAAGGGATTCATATCCCTTGAAGCGACCGGCCGGGCGTTTTACAACCCCGGAAAACTTGTACCGGGGATGTTGTTGCTGGTGATATCGTCTTTTCTGGCTGCGTGGCGCTGGCATATTCTCATGCGCGCGCAAAACATCCGGATTCCGGGGCGACGCACCCTGCAACTTGCTTTTGTAGGCTTGTTTTTTAATATCGCACTGCCCGGCGCGGTAAGCGGGGATTTTGTCAAGGCCTTCTATGTCGCCAAGGAAATCCAGAGCAAGAAGGGATATGCGTTTGGAAGCATATTGTTCGATCGCGTGGCGGGTTTGTCCGCCCTCGTCCTGCTTTCCGCTGGGGCCCTGTTTCTTGAGTTCAACTCCCTGCGGGGCACTGCTCTTCTCAAGGGCATTCAGGTTTTTATCACGATTTCTGCCGTGTGCGTGCTTGCATTTTTTACATATCTTTTTTTGGTGCGCGAAAAGCATGATCCTCTTTTGTGGTTGTTCAGGTGGCTTGAGAAACAACACGCGTCTGCGGGATCGCTGACCCGGATATACGAAGGCATAAGGGTTTATCATGCCAGAAAGCTCGTTGTGATCAAGATCATGCTGATCTCGCTTGTAATACATGTAATGGTCTGCAGCGCGTGCGTGATGTTCGCCCGTGCGCTTGGTGAGGATGGTGTTCCGGTTCTTCCTGTATTCATCGTGGTGCCCCTTGGTCTGCTGGTGACGGCAATTCCAATCCTGCCCGCAGGCGTTGGAACCGGGCATGCCGCTTTTGGATGGCTTTTCCAGTTTCTGGGTTCGCAGCGCGGCGCCGATCTGTTCAGCCTTTTTGCGCTTACCCAGTTCATGATCGGAGGCATCGGCGGTCTTGTTTATCTCAAGTTCAAGAGCAAGGCGCCCAAGCTTGAGCTGCCCGCTACCGGAGAAATGCAGTAGTTTATTTTAAATCCAGAAATTTTTTCTGACGCGGTACGTTCCAGGTTTTTTCGCTTGCGATGATTTCCCGGAACTTTTCTGCGCCGTTTCCGGTGCCGAAATGCAGACTGGGCTTGAGTTTTCCGGCCAGTTTGCGCGCCCTGCCCATCGCTTCAAGAATGGCGCCTTTATCTGCCGGGCAGTCAATGATGGATTCGTGCTGGAAGCGGTTGTCCTGGCGTGAGCCGATGTTTATGGCGGGAATTGCGTAGACTGGCGCCTCATGGATGCCGGAGCTTGAGTTTCCGATAATGAAGTCCGCGTGTTTGAGGAGCGAAAGAAACCACTCGAATCTGAGCGACGGAAACACCCTGAATCTGTTGTTGCCTTCGAATGCGCCGAAGGCGCCCAGGATGGTTTCGCAGCCGGCGTCGTTGTTTGGATGGATCACTACGTAATTGGATCCGTCCTCGATCACGGCCGTGGCAAGTTGTGAGGCTTGCCGGGCGATACTGCCGGCTTCTGTTGTGACCGGATGGAACAGGAGGAGTGAATAACGGTCGAATCCGATGTCATAGTGTTTTTTGACCTGTTCAACCGGCTTCAGGTCCGGCGACAGCATGATGTCGATATCTGGCGATCCGATGACAAAAATACTGGCCGGGTCTTCGCCAAGCTGGCGCAGCCGCACTGCCGCATCCTGGTTTGAAACAAAATGTATGTGCGACAGCTTTGAAACCGAGTGGCGGATAAGTCCGTCGATCGTGCCCGAGAGTTCGCCGCCCTCGACATGCGCCACGAGGATGTTTTGCAGGGAGCCCACAATCGCACCGGCCATGGCCTCGACCCTGTCGCCGTGAACGACAATCAGGTCGGGCCGGCATTCGCGCACAAACCTTGAAAGGCCCTGGATGGTGTTGGCAAGAACCATGTCCATGCTCTCGCCGTCAACCTGGTTGATATAGCTTTGCACGTTGCGGAACCCCTCTTTATAAACTTCGATTACGGTGGACCCGTATCTTGAAAGGGTGTGCATTCCGGTTGCAAAAATATGACATTCAAATTCATCGGATTTTTCAATGGCGCGGATCAGCGGTTTGAGCTTTCCGAAGTCCGCCCGCGTGCCGGTAAGAAAAAGCAGCCGTTTACGATTCGATTTGTTCCCACTTGATCTGTTCATTTTTCCTCACGTCTGTTCCGGCCCGTTTGCCAAGCAGCCTGTCGTAGTCCACCGCTTTGATCTGTCCGGTGCCGGGCCGTTTGACCCAGATATTGTCTTTCGAAAAAACGTCGCCCTTTTTTATGTCGGTTATTGCAACAACGCAGGCGTATGCAAAATCAATGGTTGGTTGTTCTTCCTTGAGAATTGTCTTGCCGCCGCCAAGCGCCAGGTGGATCGCACGGCTTCCGGCGATCAGCTCACGAAGTTCCCCCGGGTCCATTGAAATCGGCACGTCCGGGCCCGGCCATGTTTTGTCCGAGGTGAAATGGCGTTCAAGCAGCGAGGCCCCGAGGGCAACCGCGCCGAGACAGGGAAAATTGCCGGTGGAATGGTCTGAAAGGCCAAGAACCGCGTCAGGAAACGCGGAGCGGAGTTCGGCAAGCGCGCCGAGGCGCACTTTTTCATAGGGCGTTGGATAGATGCTGGTGCAATGCATAAGCGCAAACGGCACATGGTGCTTCCGGAGTATTTCTACTGATTTTGAAATGGCCGGAAGGTCGTTCATACCGGTGCTGAGGATTACCGGTTTTCCATACGCCGCGATGTGTTCCACCAGGGGGTAGTTGTTGCATTCGCCGGAGCCTATCTTGTACGCTGCGACGCCCATGCGTTCAAGCCTGACGGCGGCGGCACGCGAAAACGGGGTGCTGAGGTAAATCATGCCCTTGTTTTCAGTGTACTCTTTGAGCCGGAGTTCCTGGTTTTCGTCAAAAGCGCACCGGCTCATGATGTCCCAGATGGATTCCTTTGCATTTCCGGGGACCACCCTGTTGGGTATCATTTCGTCGTCGATGACGTGGCTCTGGAATTTCACGCATTCGCAACCGGCCTCTTTGGCGTCGTCGATCATTCTGACGGCTTTTTCGAATGAGCCCTCGTGGTTGATGCCGATTTCGGCGATTACAAGCGGAGGATGGGCGGGGCCTGTTTTCCGGCCGGAAATGATTACTTCCTGCATGATGCCAGGGACTATTTAATATACCGGAGCGGATGTCAAGGATGCGGGTCCGACCCGCTCAAAAACATCCAGAAGACTGCCCCGGGTTGCATTATAAATTGTTGCGCCATGCGCGGTTGCGCAGGTTTTGACGATTTTGTACTGGTTGAACAGGTTGTGCATGGCCAGCGCCTCGGTGGACATGTCCAGCCATTCATCTTTTTCGGTGGCTCCGGATTTTCTGAATGCATGGTTTTTTTCGTCATAAAAATGTGTGTTTGTACCCACATGCAGGATGGAATCGTGGTCACAGCCCAGCAGATAAATATTTTTGAATCCCATGAACAGGGCGGCATACAGGGCCATTATTGAAACCGAGTGCGGCGCCGGCAGCGCATGGCAGGGGTCTATGGGGTTGTTCCTGATGTCCGCCGCCTTTCCGCCGAACATCAGAAATCTGGGGTTGTGCCGCCTGAAAAGCCCTTTACCAGTTGTCCTTTGAACATCCGTAGTGCCGAAGAAAATGGTGGTTCCGTCCGGGGCCGCCGCGTCGAGTTCATGCATCCATTTTTCAAACCATTCTTCCTGGATCGGGTGGTGAAACGGGGCAATGCAGTGATATGCGGGTTTGATTTCCAAAAATGAAGGATGGATGAAAAAATTACTGACTGAAATGCAAAATTCGTTTTTCAGCGGCGCAAGATTTTCTCTGGATATCGAAGGCCCGGTGGCCAGGATGAAACAGCGTTTGCCGTGATGAATGTTTTTCAGTCCCGCATTTTTTTTCAACAGCGGGGAAAGCGATGCCTTGAAACGCCAGGCGGTTTTACGGGCAAGGTCCGTTGCGGCCGGAGGAAGCAGATTTCTGGCGAGTTCTTTTATTGTGAAGGCGTTCTTATCTGTCACTGCATTTTCTCCGGTTGTTGAAGAGCGCCCCGGAAACCAGCGTCCGGACGAGCACTTTGGATAAAAGCCATATACCAGTACAAACGGCCAGTAAACAGGCCGTCGTGCCCCCCGGGAAGGAGGTCACGGGTTTCCATACCCCGATCAGATATTCGAGTCCGTCCCGGAACGGCTGTGGTTTGCCGGTCTGGAGGTTTTTTCCTGAAATGTAGTAAAGACACATGCGCATGAGAGCGCGGATGTTTTTTCTGAAGTCACCCGCAAGTGCCGGGATGGATAAATGCCGGGCTCCCGCGCGGGTAAGCGAGATGCCGGCCTCGACATACAGCCTCGCCTCAGTGTTCGATGCCCCCCAGGACTCCGGATAGTTGCGGTACAGCACCAGCGGCTGATTGATATATGCAACGCGGTCGAGTGCTGCCGCCCTGAGAACAAGTTCGTATTCAGAATAAAGGGCGAATCTGCTTGAGCTGAGTTTTTTCAGGCCCCCGGCGCCCTTCAGCCACGCAACATCAAAAATCCCGCTGGTACCGATGACGCGGATTTTCGCGGTCCAGAATCCGCGGACAAACTCCTTTCCCGAAATGACTGACGCCTGAAATGAAGAAGTTTGCGGATTTTTTGTTCGAACCAGCCCGGAATCATCAGAAAACTCCGTGAAACCGGTATAAATGCATTTGATCCCCGGATTTTCAGCAATTGTACTCATTGCCGAGCGGATAAATCCCGGGGCAAGCATGTCGTCGTCGGCCATCCAGGTGAAGTGACTTCCGGAGGCGCGGTGCAGAAGGGCGTTCATGTTGCCAAGTTCGCCCAGGTTTTCGGGGTGATTGATGATTTTGATTCTGCCGTCTGCAAGGCCCGGTGCTGCGGCGCTGATTGGATCTTCAGTGCAGTCGTTTCCGATTAAGACTTCAAATTCATCGCAATCCTGGTCAAGTATTGAGGCAACAAGGGTGCGCAGAAAGTCGCGTCTCTTGTACGTGGTTATTCCGATTGAAAGCATTACACGGATTATTGCGGCAGCAGGGCCCCATGTGTCAACAACTGCGTTTGCGGTGCCGGTTGACTTGTGCTTTTATTGTCGTCAATGAGTGGCGCGAAAAAGAACGGATTCCTGCTTGCGACAGTGCTTTGCTTGCCGACCATGGTCGTAGTTGCCTTTATGCTGATGAAAAACCCTTTTTTCGGGTTGATGGATGATGCGGCACTTCTTCGGGTTGTTGCGGACATTGAAACGCAGGGTATAGTCAGGACCGGCCTTGGGTTCATTGCGGAAGATTATCAAAACTGGGGCATGTTCCGTCCTTTTTATTTCATTTCATCCGCCGCTCTATATTTTGCGGCCGGTTCAAGCCCGCTTTTTCTTTTTACCCTGAATTTCATTTTTGTTGTTTGTGTGCTCGGACTTGCGGGTGCCGCAATGTCGTCTGCATTGCAGCAAAGAACCCCGGGTATTCATGTTGTCATGGCTGTTCTTTGTGCTTCGCTGGCATTTCCATGGACTCATGATTTTTTTGCCCACCCCTCGCTCCAGGAAAAACTCGTTTTGCTTGCGGGTGCGGCCGGTCTCTATTGGTTTTCCAGGCCTCATTTCCGGATGTCCAGGGCCGGGTATTTTGTTTTTTCTTTTGTCATCCTTTTTTTGGGGTTTTCCACAAAAGCCCAGTTTGTCGTTTTTGTGCCGGCCTTTCTGATTCTCGCCGCCACGCAAGACAGATCCGGTGCGGTTGCAGATACGGTATTTGTTTTTGTTGTGTCGGCATTGCTGGCGTCAGGGCTATGGATGATTGCCGCGCATGGAACCTACCGGTCGTCATTCGGCGTTGGCAACATCAGGGCAAATCTTTTCAATATTAAAACATTGATGGTGGCTGGTTTTGCATTTGCCTATGCTTTTTCCTGGAAAAAGCTTCTTTCAAGCAAGAACTACAAAGGTTTTGCCAGGGCGTGTATTCCGTCGGTCATCATGCTCGGCCACCTGGTGCTTTTCATGCAATGGAAGCTGGCGGGATATCATCTTTCGCTTCTTGGGCCCGTGTTCGGTTTCATGGCTGTTGACTTGGTTGAGCGCATGACGGGTCCTTTGGATCATGCTTCGGCCGGCAAGGGGAGGGGATTGGCCGTTTTATTGCTGGTGTCGGCGGCATGTATTGTATCGTCCGTGCGATCGGAGTTTTTTTTCGGAAGGTTTTCGGATATCCGCAAGACCGTTCATTCAAAGTCCGTTCACGCCATGGCCGCGGGGGGAACCGAGTTTTTCATGTCCTGCCCGGAAGGAGCGCGTTCGATGACTTATTTTATTGAAAGGTTTGCGGGCGCCGTCGCGGTGTTCAGGCCTATTTCGGAGTATGATTTGTCGATGGCCCGGGACCGGGTGATTTTTGCGGATGACAGAATGTGCCCGGACACCAGGAAGGCGGCGGTTGCCGACAAGGCTGCTGATCTGAAGACCCGGTATTACAAACTGATTCGCTAGCGAAAATCATGCGGTGCTGATAAGAATTCAATCAATGGCAAAGCGTGGTGTGGAATTCAAGGATCTTAAAATCAATCTGGATGACCGTGGCTATCTTTATGAAGCCATCAGATGTGATGACCCCCTGTTTGAAGGAAAATTCGGTCATGTCCTTGTTTCAGTGTTGTTTCCCGGCGTTGTCAAGGCATGGCACAGGCACCACAAGCAGATTGACTATACGTTTGTCGTCAAAGGAAACATCAAGTACGGAATTGTGGACGAATCAGCGCAAAAACCCGTTCCAGAGTATTTTTTCCTCGGTGAACAGAACCCCAAACTCATAAAAGTGCCGTCGGAGATCTGGCATGGATATACCGCCATTGGCAGCGAACCCGCCATTGTTGTGCATGTGAACGATGTGACATTCGATCCGGCAGACACGGACAAACTGGACCCGCGTGAATTTGGCGCAAAATGGGAGCCGGCAAGCGGATGAACACGAAAGTGCCCTTTGGCGCAAGCGGACGCGAAGTCAAGGAACTCGGGCAGGGGCTCCGGGATGCGGTGGACGGTGTTTTGAACAAGGGATGGTTCATCCTCGGTGCCGAGGTTGAGGCTTTTGAAAAGGAGTTTGCTTCTTGGCTTGGCGCCAGCGAGACAATTGGCGTGGCGAGCGGGACAGACGCAATAACACTTGCCCTCATGGCGCTCGGAGTGGGGCCCGGGGATGAGGTGATTACCGTTGCCAATACCTGTATTCCGACTGCGACGGGGATATTGAGGTCGGGTGCCGCGTGCCGGCTTGCTGATTGTGATCCCGGCACGCTCATGATTTCAGTGAAATCAGTCCGAAAGGCGATAACCCCCCGCACCAAGGCGATTGTTCCTGTGAATTTATATGGCTCGGCCTGTGAACTTGCGCTTTTGAGGCAGCTCGCGGATGTTCGCGGAATATTTCTGATGGAGGATTGCGCGCAATCGACCGGCACAAGGCATACGGGCCGTACGGCCGGCACGTTCGGTCATGCGGCTTCATTCAGTTTCTATCCATCGAAAAACCTTGGCGCATACGGTGATGGCGGAGCGGTTGTAACCTCCGATCCCGCTGTTGCGGCAAGGGCGCGGCTTCTCAGAAATTACGGTAAATTTGATCGTGATCGCAGCAGCGTGGTCGGCCTTAATTCGCGTCTGGACGAGCTGCAGGCGGCCATTCTTCGCGTTAAACTCGGCCATGTAAGTGGATGGAACGAGCGTCGTCGTGTTATTGCGTCAAGGTATACAAAAGGCCTTGCCGGAACCGGGATTGTTTTTCCGGCAACTGATGCGGCTGTAATTCATTCCTTCCACCTTTTTGTGATCCAGGTTCCGCCATCTGATCGCGACCGGATTCACAAAGAGCTTGCTTCCAGCGGCGTTGACGCCTTGATTCATTATCCCACTCCGCTTCATCTCCAGCCCGCACTTGCTGCGCTTGGTTATAAAAAGGGGGATTTTCCGGCCGCCGAACGCGCCTGTGACAGCATTATCAGCCTGCCCATGTTTCCACAGCTTACTGATCAGGAAGTTGACAAAGTTGTCTCGTCCGTGAAAAAAGCTCTTAGGTAAGCCTTTAGCTAAAGAGGGATGTGTTTATGGCCAAGTGTTTGATTTGTGGTCAGGCAATAGAGCATTTCATTTCTTTCGGAAAGATGCCCATTGCCAACGGTTTTGTCACTCCTGCGGAGTTCAAGGATGAGTACTTTTTTGAACTCAAAACCGGCGTTTGTCCCAAGTGCCTGATGGTACAGCTTACGGAGCTTGTTGATTCGGAAAAATTGTTTCATGACAATTACGCATATTTTTCGTCGATATCCACGCGGATGGCACGGCATTTTGAAGACTTCGCCCGTCATGTAATGAATGATTTCGGTTTTTCGCTGGGCAAGGACGGTTTTGTGGTCGAACTTGGAAGCAATGACGGGATCATGCTCCGGCACTTTGCTTCAGCGGGGATCAGGCATCTTGGAGTGGAGCCGAGCGGAAACGTGGCCGCCGCCGCGACCAAACAGGGCGTGAATACCGTATGTAAATTCTTTGGAAGGGATTTTGCCGGAGAGATTCTTTCCGGGCACGGAAGGGCTGATGCCATTCTGGCCGCCAACGTCATGTGCCATATCCCGGATCTGCATTCTGTTTTTGACGGAGTGAAGTCGTTGCTCAAACCACGGGGTATTCTGGCATTTGAAGACCCGTACCTGTGCGACATAATAGAAAAGACTTCATACGATCAGATTTATGATGAGCACGTTTATTATTTTTCCGCTCATTCAGTTTCACGCCTTGCGGCGATGCACGGGCTCGAACTTATTGATGTCGAACCACAGACAACGCATGGCGGTTCAATGAGATATGTAATTGCCCATCAGGGGGCAAGAAGCGTGAGCCATAATGTTGAAGGGCGGCTTGCATATGAGCGCGCCCTCAAAATTGAAAGCAGCGAGACGTATGCCGGCTTGAGCCGCAAGATCTTCAGATCGCGCGACCAGCTTGTTGATTTGCTTGAAAAGGCAAAAGCCGGCGGCAAGAGGGTGGCGGGCTACGGCGCGACTTCAAAGAGCACCACGGTATTCAATTTTTGCGGGATCGGACCGGACCTCATAGAATTCATTACCGATACAACACCGACAAAAATCGGAAAGACCACGCCCGGGATGCATATACCCGTTGTCCCGTATGAGCACTTCAAAAACAACAGACCGGATTATGCGCTGCTGCTGGCCTGGAACCACGGCGAGGAGATCATGGCCAAGGAGCGTGCTTTTGTGGAACAGGGCGGGCGGTTCATGACGTTCGTGCCCGAAGTCAGGATCATCGGGGAGTGTTGACAGATGGAAAAAATTCGTCTCAATCTTGGTTGCGGAGGCCGTCCGCTTGAAGGATATATAAATGTCGACCAGGATTCGCTTGATCAGCTCAAGGCCAGATACCCGCATGAAAAATTCCCGCCGGGCGCGAAGGTGGAGAATTATGACATTTTCCATCTTCCGTTTCCGGATGGCTCCGTACAGGAAATCCGTGCCGACTCGCTGATAGAACACTTGTCTTTTCTGGAAGAGCCGGTTTTCTTCCGTGAAGTAGCCAGGGCGCTTGCGCCGGGCGGGCTGTTCAATTTTTCGACGCCGGATTTTGAAGAAGCCGTGCGCCAGTGGCTGGACGCCAAGGACGACTGGCGTGATTTTTTCCGGAATGATGACGAGGCAATTGCAGCCCAACACTGGTTTGGCCAGTATTCATATGGCACGCAGAGTCGTTGGGGATATCTTACGGCAATGATATTCGGCTCCCAGAACGGCCCGGGACAGCTTCACCGCAACTGCTATACGGTTCCAAAAATCCAGGCGATCATGAAAAAGATGGAATTCACGATACTTGATATCCGCAAATATCGATGGAAGGGCGACAGGGACTGGATGATAGAGGTAAGGGCGGAAAAAAATGGCCGGTAATTCCACAAGTACGCTGCTTGCCGACGCAAGGGATGTCCGTTTTCCGTCCTTCAGGGAGGAAAACGGCGAGCTGGTCCCTTATGAGGCGTTTTCTGTGGTTCCACATGCCATTTCCAGGGTTTTTTATGTCTCGGACGTTCCCGCCGGGGACATGCGCGGTCATCATGCGCATAAACAGTGTTCGCAAACGCTTGTCTGTTTGTCCGGCAAAAGCCGGATTATTGTGGATGATGGAATCGGGCGACGTGAATTTGTTCTTCAAAAAAAGAGCGAGGGTCTGTATATCCCGCCCGGTCTTTGGGCCGAGCAGCATTATCTGGAGGCCGGCACGTCGCTTCTGGTTTTTTGCGACCGTCCCTACGAGCCCGATGATTATATCAGGGAGTACGACCGGTTTGTTTCCTGGAAGCGCGGTGGGTCATGAAGATAGTGGTGACGGGAGCACTTGGTCATATCGGTTCAAAACTGATCCGCGAGCTGCCGCGCCTGCATCCGGGATGCGAAGTCGTGATGATCGATGATTTTACGGTGCAGCGTTATCCGTCGCTTTTTGATCTTCCGGATGGCGCCCGCTACCGGTTCATCGAAGGTGATGTAATCAAGCTTGAGCTGCCGCCGGTTTTCGAGGGCGCCGACATGGTGGTTCATCTTGCCGCCATTACAAATGCCGCCGGCAGTTTTGAAAACAAGGACAGGGTTGAATACATAAATTACAATGCAACGCTGAAAACCGCCGAGGCCTGCGCCAAAACGGGTGTGCCGATGTTTTATATATCCACCACGAGCGTTTACGGCACCCAGGAAAAACTCGTGGACGAGAACTGTCCTGAGTCCGCCCTGCAGCCGCAGAGTCCGTATGCGGAGACAAAGCTCCGGGAGGAAAAGCTGCTCATGCAGCTTGGCCGTGAACGCGGTCTTGATTTCATGATTTGCCGCTTCGGGACGATCTACGGCGCGTCGCCGGGGATGCGTTTTCATACGGCGGTCAACAAGTTCTGCTGGCAGGCGGTGATGGGGCAGCCGGTGACCGTGTGGCGCACGGCTCTTCACCAGATGCGCCCTTATCTTTTTCTGGATGACGCGATCCGGGCGATGGATTTTGTGCTCTCGAAGAAGCTTTTTGACCGTGGCATTTATAATGTGCTGACCATGAACGCCACGGTAAACACGATACTGGATGCGATAAAGATGCATGCCGGTAATTTCAACGTGGAATTTGTTGAAACAAAAATCATGAACCAGCTTTCATATGAAGTGGCCCGGACAAAATTTGAACGGCTTGGGTTCGTTTTTTCCGGCGCGGATTCCCTGCAGAAGGCGGTCGCCGGTACGGTCCATCTGCTTGGCAACGCCAATTGCGCACGAGCAAAATGAAATTGCGCGCTTCTGATATTTTTGTATTTTTTTGCAGCATTCTGGCGGTTGCTTTTATCGTCATCAATACCGGCGCGATTGTTCACGACCAGTATTTCATTCAAACCACCTTTTCCTGGAGATATCCAAAATTATATGAAGGCATCAGCTCCTGTTTGCTGGCGGTCGCGGTCAATCTGCTTGCCTCCCCGTCCGCCGGGCAGGTCAATCCGCTTTTTAAATCCCTCGCGCTTGTGATTTATGTTCTGCCTGCTTATCTTCTGGCCAGAAAATATTTGCGCAAGGAGCTTCTTCTCGCGTTTTTTGTGGTTCTTCTGTTTGGTTCAAGGATGCCTTTTCTCTGGCTTTCGAGCGAGCTGCTATGCGGAGGTTTCCTGTCGCTGGCGATACTTGGTATTGTGTCCGGCTGGCATTATGCGGCGGTCGCGGTAATTCTCGCCTGGTTCGCTTTTTTAAAGCCCGAAATGCCGCTTGTCGCCGCGGCCGTCATGGGCGTGTATCTTTTCGGGCTTAAGAACACGAGAAAACGCGTGTGGAGCGCGGTTGTTTTTGTCGGGGCATGTTTTTTGATCATACTTCCTGTATTGCTCTGGGGCGATGCGTCTTTCGGCCGGTCACTGCTTTCCTTCGGGCAGCATTACTTTTCGGTTATCAGGGAGCATCAGGCCGGCTCAGAGGATATAGTCATTTCCTGGGAAAATTACGCCGCGCTTTTTCGGGAGAATTTTCCGGGCGTGAATTCGTTTGCTGATGTGATTATAAAATATCCGTACAAGTTTGTTGACGCGTCGGCCCTGTTTTTTGTCCGCGGGCTCCGGCATTTTACGGGACTGTTTCAGTTCCTGGTCCCGTTGCTTGTATTGAGGGTGTATTTTTATTTCCGGCGAAGGCAGCAGCTGCAGGATTTTGAAAAATATATACTGGCAAGCCTTGTCGGTCTTCTGCCGATGGTTGTTTTTGCTTATTTGCATATCCGCTACCAGGCCAAATACTATCCGCTGCTGGTACTGTGTGCGCTTTATTTCGTGCAGGAACGCATGAACCGGGGCTGGCTCCGCGGGGTTGCCGCGCTGCTCATCATCTCTGCCGTCGTGGTCCAGCTATGGAGATTTACGGGGGATATGGCCATGTTTGATCCTTCGGGGAGCTGGTGGTTTCCGGATTGATCAGCTGTTAACCCGGCTTGCTGCGAGAAGCCTTTTGTAAACCGCGATATATTCGGCGGCGACATTGGCCGGATTTACGCGCAAAAGCCCTTCGGGCGTCAGATTAGGGCCGTTTTCATGTGCGATATGGCGTGACTCGGCCCATTTAACAAAATCCATCATGATGTGCGGTGCGAGGTCTTCGCTGTTTGGAAACAGGAACAGGTCCTTGGCCACGCCTCTTAGTTCAAGCGCCCCATCGGTGGATGTGGCGGCAAGCGGGCAGCCAAGACAGGCGGCTTCAAGCAGTGCGATCGGGAGTCCTTCGTATCTGCTCGGACTTATCATGGCGTGCATATAAGGAAGAATTTCGGATGGGTTTTCGACGTAGCCGAGCATGATCACCTTTTCGTCAAGCCCCAGCTCGGAGACAAGCGCCCGGATGTCCGGCTCCATCAATCCCATGCCAGCCATGTAAAGGCGGACATCCCGCTGGAAGAGGGGCAGCATCGAATTCAGCCAGCGCACGATCCTGTCGGGGCCCTTCTCGGGCGAAAATCTTCCGAGGTAGCCCAAGCGGATGCCCTTGAAGTCACTTATTGCCTGATATCGCCCGGGACAGTCCGGCTTTTTTTTCATTGCGTTCATGATCCGTTCGGAAACCGGATTCCATATGACATGAATGCGTGAGCCGGGGATTCCAGTGCCGGTCAGACTGCGTTTCACGCCGTCCGAAACGGCCACATGGCAGTCAAATGCCCATTCGCGCGGAGTAACGGTGCGTTCAAATACCCAACCGAAATACGGTTGCATCGGAAAAAGATTTGGCGCAAGCGCGGCACGGACTTTTATCGCCCCCGCTTTAACGGGGGTGACAGATGCATAAATGTCAGGAAGCCCCACATGTGATTGCAGGATGTCGGGTTCGAATTCCTTCACAAATTTGATCCAGCGCCTGAAGGCCATCGGGTGTCCGAGGTATCCGCCGCGGTTTATGCGGTTGCCGGATACGATCGTGATCCCGTCCATGACGGGGCAGGCAACCTCGTCATCACGGCCGAGATTGTAGACAACCACGTCTAGTCCGGCCTTTATGAACCCGCGCGCAAGCGGCCCGATCAGGCTCGGTACTCCGCCGGGGTGCAGGTCACGGACAGATAAGAGAATTTTCAGCGGTTTTGACATAATGTTTTATGCGATCTAACATATCGCCTTCATGAAGAGCTTCGGCAAGCAAAATAAGTGTTTGGTACTTTGTTACCATAATGTGGGCTCAAGGGAGGGAATGCGCCATCTCGAAACCTCGGCGCTTACGGTAACGCCGGAGCAGTTCCGGTCGCATATGAAGTGGCTCACGCGTTTTTTTGATTTTGTCGATCCAGGAAAAATTCTGGCAGGCAAGGCAACGCAGGCCCTGCCGGCGCGTCCGGTCATTCTTACGTTTGACGACGCGACAAGCGGGATTTTGCGGCACGCGGCCCCGGTGCTTGCAGAATTCGGCATCCGGGCGCTTGCTTTTGCGTCGATTGAACATCACAAAGATCCTTCACCGTATTGGTGGGATCTGGCTGATCGTGCATATGAACCAAAAACCGGTTTTGGAGAATTCCTGGCGCTTCACAAGTCGATGGGCGCGATGGCGGCGGCACGCTTGCTCAAGAGGCATGTTGAAGGCGTGGCTGCCGACCGGCTGCCGATGTCTGTTGATTCTCTCAGGCAGTGGACGGAGCTGGGGCATTATGTTGCTTCGCATGGAATGACGCATGACCCGGCATCGACCTGGAAGTGCGAACGCGATTGCGGCGCAAAAGAGCTTTTTGATGCGGTCAGCGGCCGGGGATTTATAAATGTTGCGGCGTTTGCGTATGGTGACACGCCCGCGGAAGCATCCGGCGGACGGGGCGCATATGAGCTGCTTGACCGCGCCGGAATAAAGTGCGTATTCGGAACCGGGGCAGGTTTTTTCAGCCTGGATGATCTGGATGGTTCTGTCAAAGCATCCGCACCGCTGCCGAGACTGATCGTTCCGTCGCAGTGGTGCGTTTCAAGGCTGTTGGTAAAAATCGTCAGAATCTCATAAGTTTTATTGGATTCAGATTAAACAACCTTTTCATTTGGCGCAAATGATCAGTGGAACAAAACCCGCCAGCCCCTTTGGGATGGGGCGGACCCCAAAACGTCGGCATCCACTGTGCGCGCCAAGAAGAAAAAAATTCCGGTTTTTACTCGCTTATTCTTCGTATCTGCTCTGAATGGTGGTTGAGGGCAGGATCGAACTGCCAACGTGCTATCTGGCGGGCTGCCTTGCGATTGCGTCAGCATGATGACAGAGGCATTGACTTACTTTCATTTTTCCTTGAATATTGAAAGTATGATTAAACGCACATTGACAACGGTGATCGACAGGGCATGGAAGCGGGGGAAAAGCATCCTGCTGCTCGGTCCACGTCAGACAGGCAAAACAACGCTCGCAAGGCAATTTGAGTTCGATCTAACCGTTCAACTACTGTCTTCGTCGTTAAGAAGACAATACGAAATGAATCCCGATCTAATCATAAGGGAAGTCGCGGCTTTGCGTTTAAAGAAGCCCGCCCGAGTTTTGATTGATGAAGTTCAAAAGGTCCCCGGGCTTATGGATTCGATCCAGTTGCTGATTGACGAGCGCAAAGCACAGTTTTTCATTACCGGATCATCCGCAAGAAAGCTTAAGCAGCAATCAGAAGTTAATCTTTTGCCAGGCAGGGTAATTTCTTTCCGGCTTGACACTCTGACTTTTGATGAGTTTTCGAACAGTATGGAGCCGAAAAATATTGAGCTTGATTCATTGCTTTATTTCGGCCAGTTGCCTGAAGTTGTTTTGACTACCATCAAAAATGACAAGGCAGAACTCCTGCGTTCTTATGTTGAAACATATCTCGAAGAAGAAATCAGAAAAGAATCGGGACTTCGAAGACTGCCGGAATTTTATCGTTTTCTGGAGAGCGCCGCTTCGCAGGCTGGAAACATTGTTTCATACACCGGAATATCCCAGGATACTGGAGTTTCGCACGTGACAGTCAAAGCTTATTACGAAATTCTTGAAAGCACCTTGATTGCCGACAGGATTGATCCGATAGTAACAAGTCCAACGCGCCCAAAATTGATCAGGTCGCCAAGATATCTGTTTTTTGATCTTGGTGTACAGCGTGTTTGTGCCAAGGAGGCACAACCTCTTCCACGCACCACACTTGGCAAATATTTTGAATGTTGGGCGGGTATGGAACTGTTAAAAATGATCAGACACAAAAGCGATTCGTGCTCACTTTGTTTCTGGCAGGACCCTGGCGCTGCCGAAGTTGACTGGGTATTGAAAAAAGGACATTCATTTCTGCCCATTGAGGTCAAATTATCTGAAAGAATCAAAACTTCGGACGTGAGACATCTCAAAAAATTCATTGAAGAGTATTCATGTCCGAAGGGTGGAATCGTCGTTTTTAGCGGAAATCGAAAACAAATGATTTCTGATCAGATAACTGCTGTGCCGTGGTTTGAATTGACAAATGTTGTGTCAGAAATGTTTTTTTAACAATTTTCACAAAAAAAGAACGTGATTACAATTTCAGATTCGAGGACGAACGACTTATCGATTTCGACACCAGGGATTTTCAGTTGATCTACAGCGCATGTATGGCTATTGCACCGGCAGGCACTTGAGTCCTGCACCCGTGGCCGCTTTTTGCCATGAGCCGGTTTTGTTGCGGATTCCGGTATTGACGTTTTGTGGAAGGACGCATTTTTCGCCTTCCTTCATCTGCCGTTCACCTTCGCCGAGGCACTTCGTGCCATTTTCAAATTTTTGCATTTTTCCTGGAAGGCCGGTGCTTGTACGGCAGACGGAACCTTCCACTTTCATGGCCTTAACGGATTTTGCCATGGCTTTTCTTTCCGTGGAGGCTTCATATGCGCCGGCCGTAATGGCAAAAAATATTGCGCAGACAGAAAGCAGCATGATTTTTTTCAACATGAATTGTCTCCTTTTTTGACTGATCTGGTTATTGTTAAATGATACGCGCAATCCCGCATTAAACAATAGCAACTGGTCTGTTTCTGGCAGGGCAGGGCGCTGCCATGTTTGTTCTGCGTAAATTCCAGGAAGAGGCACTCCGGGCGCTTTGTGAACCTGGCAATGTCATTTGTGTTGCGCCAACGGGCTCCGGCAAGAGTCTCATCTTTGAGCGTCAAATGGCCACCAAGGGATTGCGATCATTGCTTGTTTCCCCGCTTACCGCACTTGCGCGGCAGCAGGCCGCCCGGCTTGGGGCTGTTGGCATAAACGTATGTCTTGGCGCCGGAGGGGCGGGCGGTGGTGGGGGTGTGACTCCTGATGAGAATACGCAGGCATGGATCATAAGTCCTGAAATGCTACAGTACGGCACTTATGAGACGGCGCTGCGGAAGTGGCGGCCGGAATTCCTGGTGGTGGATGAGTGCCACTCTTTGTGGGAGTGGGGTGACGGGTTCCGTCCGGCTTTTTTGGATCTGCCGGAGCTGGTTTCAAAACACAGTATTTCACGCAGTCTCTGGCTTACTGCTACGCTGCCGCGTGAAGCAAGATTGAATCTTCTTGCAAGATTGCCGGAGCCGGTTAATGAAATCGGTGAATTCGGCCTGCCTCCGGAACTCATGATCGATTGTCTGCACACTCCCTGGCCCGTGCGCGCGGAGGCTTTATACAGAACGCTGAAAAATTCGGATGGCTCCGGAATCGTATTTGCCCCGACCCGTGCGATGACCTCCCGCATCGGAGCGATTGCCAGAGCGGCCGGAAAATCATTTGTCGTGTATCATGCGGGCATGAGCACGGAGGAACGCCGGGCCATTGAAACCATTGTGGCTCACAATAAATGCGATGTGGTGATTGCAACTTCGGCGTTTGGAATGGGAATGGACTATGAGCATCTCGGGTGGACTGTGATATGGCAGGCGCCGCACTCCATGCTGTCGCTTGCCCAGTACATCGGGCGGGCCGGAAGGCGCGGAGGCGGCAGAGCCACCATTTTCTGGGATCATGAGGATTTCAGGCTGAGCGACTGGGTAGTGGCCGGCTCGGAACGCAAGAGGCGGGAACTGGGATATGTAATGGATTTCTTTGGACGGGGCACTTGCAGGCGGGCGGGCATTATAATGTATTTCACCGGAGCGCCCGCGGCTTGTTGTGGTAATCTTTGCGATTTTTGCATGTCCATCAATTGTTAAGCCGCGCAAGCGGCCACCTTTGTAATGCCGATAAGAAGCTGTATGAAAAAATACATGATTGCCTTGTGTTTTGCGCTGCTTGTCGCGCCAGCTTTAAACGGCTGTGGCAAGGGCAAGGTTCCGGGGCTTGAAAACTTCAGCGTAGCCGTTGTGCAAAAACGGCTTTATGCGAGTTTTACTGCAACTGCGCTCCAGTGGGATTTTGGCATAACCGTGCCCATTCCGGGCCTGAAGGATGCGACAGCGGGGATTGCACCGGACATGATGAGCGGCGGGACCATATTCCAGTTTTCCATAGGCCTTGAATCGCTTGTCAACAATGGGCAACCTTTGCCCAGACTCGGACTGCCGGATGGACGCCCGATACCGGATGTGGCCGATGGCGTGCTTCCGCGTTCGGATACCCATTTAAAGAGTTTGAAGCTCAGCATCTATCTGGCGGACGATGCCTTTGGAATTTTTGTTCCCATCACGTTCAGATCCAAAAAAGGTTACACTCTTCCATGGGTTGTTTCGATGAAGATCCGGGACGAACGCGGCAATGTTCTTGGCAAGGCCTATGCCATTCCTGAACAGGGCGACAATACCGATAGCGGTCTGCTTTTGCTTCTGCCGTATATGCTCGGGCAGCCGATGCCCGCGCCGTCGGCATCACCCGTTGTTTTCACGCCATGATAAAAGCCTGAAAACGGCTTGAAGGGCCTTTCTGATTGATCATTTGTGATAATCTTAATGTAAGCATGTTTTAAACCGCAATCCCGGATTGCGAAACTCATGGAGGAGTTTTCAATGCGAAAATACTTGCTGGCATTTCTGGTGGTCATGCTGCCGTTAACCGCAAACATCGCGCTCGCCGGTGATGATGATGGCGAAAAAGCTCCAAAGGAATGGACGTTTCTCATCTTCCTCAATGGCAATAATGATCTGGACCGTTTTGGAGCGATGGATATCAATGAGCTCGAAAAATTCGGCTCGGACAAGAATATCAACGTGGTGGTGCAATGGGCCAGTCTTGCAAACAAGGACACGCGAAGGCTCCTGGTCAGGCAGGATAATAATCCAAAAAAAGTCACCTCGCCGACAGTACAGAAGATGCCCGCCGTTGACATGGGCGACTGGAGAAAACTTGTTGAATTTGTCGAGTGGGGTGTAAAAAATTATCCCGCCAAAAAATACTTTGTCGACATCTGGAACCATGGACGCGGCTGGTATCTGAAATCAAACCAGCATGGCCCGACCCGCGACATCAGCTTTGACGACAATACGGGCAATGCCATCACGACTTTGCAGCTTGGACAGGCCATGGAAGAAATTGCAAAACTCATAGGGCACAAACTTGATATCTATGGCAGCGATGCATGTCTGATGGGTATGGCCGAGATTGCCGAAGAGATGGCTGACAATGTGGAGGTTTTTATCGGCTCTGAAGAACTCGAACCGGGTGAGGGATGGCCGTATGACGGACTGATGAAACGCTGGGTTGTAAATCCGTCGGCAAGCGCCGCGGAGGTTTCAAAGTATCTTGTGGAGGAGTATTTTGCCTCCTATAGCGGCGGTACGCAGGGAACGCAGAGCGTGACACTTTCGGCATACGATCTTTCAAAGATGGATGTGTTCAAGAAGGCCTTGTCTGATTTTAGCGGAAAGATCCTCAAGCTTGAGGCTCCCGACCGGCAAAAAATCATGGATTCTTTCCGCAGTGCGCAGATGTTCACGTTTGATGACTATCGCGATGTGATCGATTTTTTGAATATTGCCGAAAAGGCCGGAATTTACGGCCTGAAGGCTCCTGATTTTTCGTCCGTGAGGGATGCCGCACAGGACATGATCATCATCAACAAGGCAAGCGATGATTATTCCCGCGCGTTCGGGCTCGCGATGTGGATGCCGTCATCCGCGTCCGATTACGGCGCAAACCTGGAAAAGTACACGCAGCTCAAATTTGACCGCGCCACCAGATGGGGCGATGCGCTGAAATTCCTGCTGCAATAACCAGGAATTGTCTCATATTGTTTAAAATCCCATAGTGTTGCCGCATTGCATTATGTGATGTATATAAAGTTCCGTGTACTGGCTTTCGATATTAATATTCTTTTCAGAAATAGCGGTTGCCATGCCGGCCAAACCGCTTGAATCAATAGAAGCCGCCTGGACTGATGTTTCAATCCGGCTCGATGTTCGCAATCTTGCCGAAAGTGATGAAGCCGGCACGCTGCCCGTTGAACTGATGAAAGCCAGGGTGGACGAAAACAACCGCTACTGGTCGCTTTGTGCGATCAAATTTGTTCCAAGAACCGTCGCAAACGTAAGTGCGCAAAAACTGAATATCCCGTATCCTCCGCAAAGTCAGGGCGAACTCAGTACACTTGCCTCGGTGCTCAATCCGAACGGGAAATTCGATGGTGCAATACCGTTTACTTTTGCCGGCCCATGGAATTTTTATGACAAGCAGTCAAAACTTTTTTTGCACGGGCTTGGCTGGTTTTTCATGACGGGCGACAAGATCGACCATATCGGCGCGATGATCGCCTCCCAGCGCATACACCGGCCCGAGGCGCCGCTGCTGATGGCTCATGAGCTCGGACACGCATTGACGCTGGGGCATACTTCCGAGCCGGACAACATCATGGGCGTGGGCGAACGGTTTTCGCGCGTCCAGTGCATGCAGGCACGGGCGTTTGCCTTGACGGCGCTTGCAGGTTTTCTGGAATCCCGCTGACATGTTTACGTCGTTTTACTGAAAACATCCCGATCCGGGGATTTGCGCGCAAGACGGGCATCGAACGCCATGCATATGTTGCGCAAAAACGCGCGCCCGGTTTCCGTAACCGCGCACGATGACGGTCCCGGCACGACAAGCCCGTCACGCGAAAGCCCGGAGAGCTTTTCGCCAACAAGGTCAAGATAAGGAGTATGGGCTTTTTCATCGCTCCAGTCAGTTTCATATCTTGTCATCAGATTGAGAATATGTCTGCGCAAGACCAGGTCCTCGCTGTCAAGCTCGTGACCGCGCACAAGCGGCAGTTTTTTGCCGAGTACCGCGGCCATATACGGCTCCAGCACTTTTTCGTTCTGCGCAAAGGCGTTCCAGGTATCGCCGATTGACGAGACGCCAAGGCCGATGAGAGGGGAAACAAATCTTGGGGTATAGCCCATGAAGTTGCGGTGCAGGCGCCGGGACTGGAACGACAGCCAGAGTGCATCATGCCCCAGCGCAAAATGATCCATGCCGATTTCAAGATATCCCGCGTTTTCGAGTGCGGTGCGGCCGTATTCATAAAGCGTACGGCGAAGTTCGGGGGATGGAAGATCCTTTTCGGAATATTTCTTTTGATGCGGTTTCAGCCAGGGAACATAGGCGTTGGCATAAAAAGCAATCCTGTCCGGCCTCAACTCGCGCGTGGCGGCCATGGTGCGTTCGATGCTCGCGGTGGTCTGGGCGGGAAGTCCGTGGATAAGGTCAAAATTTATACTCGTAAATCCAAGTTCGCGCGCCCAGAGGGTTACGCGCCTGACAAGATCCTCGCCCTGGATCCTTCCGATCAGTTGCTGTACGGCCGGATCGAGATCCTGAACGCCAAAACTTATCCGCCTGAACCCCCGGGCCGCGAGAACCTCAAGATGTTCGCGCGTTGTGGTGCGCGGGTCGGCCTCGGCCGAAAGGCCGGCATCCGTATTTGCATCCACCCTGTCCAGTATGCCGTCAATGAGCCGCGCCATCTCCGGCGGAGGCAGGAAGGTCGGGGAGCCGCCTCCGATATGAAGCTCCGAAAGCCTGAAGGTGCCTGCCCGGCAATAAAGATCAAGCTCACTGTGTAGCGCATCAATGTACGGACCCACCTGTGAATTGTCGCGCGTAAGCCGGGTGTTGCATCCGCAATAAGCGCAAATGCTCCTGCAAAAGGGGATGTGCACGTAAATCGAAGCTCCGATGCCTTTGCGCGCGTTTGCCCCTATTGCCGAGGCCATGTGGTCAAGCCAGCCAGGCCCGAAAAAACCCGGCGCCGGGACGGCGTCCCAATAGGGGACCGTCGGGTAACTCGTGTATCTCGGCCCGGGGATGCTGTACTTGCGGATGAGATTTCCAGGAATCAACATGTACCTAAGACCGCCCGCTGAAGACGCAAAAAAAGCCGGACATTTTCTTCCGGGACGCCCGGCAGTACGCCGTGCCCCAGCCCGCAGACCCAGCCTTTCCGGGCGGAAGCGGGGACTTTCTGCGTCCTGGCAAGCCAGGCACGCAAAACCGGCTCCAGTACGCCCGGAGGCAGCAGCATCTGCTGTGGCGAAAAATTCCCTTGAATTGACACTTTTCCCTCTTGGGAAATCAATACCGACGGAAGATCATGCGTGTCGTCAATGCCGATGCAGTCGGCCCCGCAGAGGGCGGCTTCTTCAAGGAGGCTTTTTGAGAGCCCTTTTGCATAATAAATCACATTTGTGTCTGGGCGTTCTGACTTGAACCGGGAAATCAGTTTTTTCAGCGCGGGCATTACCATCGCGCTGTACTGGATTTCCGGGATGTCGCCGGCGCAGGAATCAAAAAGGGCAAATACGTCGGCACCGGCATCGGCTTGCATTTTCATCACATCCAAAAGCAGCTCCGACACAACGGCCAGAAACGGCTCAAGTGCGCCGGAAGCTGCAATGCCGACGGCGCGTTTCACCGCTTCGCCCTTATGTGAGCCCGCTGCCGCGAAAAAGAAAAGCGTGAGCGGCGCGCCCGCAAAACCGATAAGGGTTTTTTCGGGTGGAAGCTGCCGGCGGACCAGCCTGGCGGCTTCCGCCTGGAAGGAAAGTTTTTCAATGACGGCATCCCCCGTGCGCAGTCTTGCAACAGCGGCTGCGTTTTCCAGCAGGCGTCCGAGCTTTGGTCCGGCATCGGAAAAAGCGAGATCCATTCCCATGGCTTCGAGAATAAAAAGAATGTCAGAAAACAGGATTGCTGCATCAAAATCAAAATCACGGATCGGGCCCAGGGCGGCTTCGCAGGCAAGAGCGGGGGTTCTGCAAATCCGCTCAAATGAATGTTCCTTGCGCAGGGCCCTGTAGTGGGAGTGGTATCTTCCGGCCTGTCTCATGAACCATACGGGCGGACGGGCGTTGTTCGACAGGCGTATGGCATCAACAAGGAGTTTTCCGGTCGTGTCAGACAAGTTGATAGCCGACTCCTCTCACGCTTCTGATAAGCTGGGGATTTTCGGGGTTTTCTTCGACAAGACGCCTTATCCTTACAATGAAATTGTCGATGGTCCTTGAGCTTGGTATCTCGCCGTCACCCCAGACCTCGATCAGGATTTCTTCACGGCTTACGACATTGCCGCGTTTTTCAAACAAAAGCCGTAGCACTGCGCATTCCTTGTGGGTAAGGGAATGGCTGCTGCCCTCGGAATAAATCTCGAATTTTGAAAACCATACGGTGGCTTTTCCGATTTTTATTCCCTCAAAAGGGCTGGAGGCGGACATCCGGCCCGCACGCTTGATTGCATTATTAATCCGGAGAAGAAGTTCCTTGAAGTGAAACGGTTTGACCACGTAGTCTTCGGCGCCCAGTTCGAGTCCATGGACCCGGTCTTCCGGGGTTCCGTAGGCGGTAAGAAAAACAAGTGCGGTTTTCCTGCTGGATTTTCTTATTTCCCCGGCGAGGTCGAATCCGTTTCCGTCTGGAAGTCCTACGTCCACCAAGGCGGCATCAAATTCCTTTTTTGCAAGTTCCTTTCGTGCCGAGGCAACGGACACCGACCACGCAACGTCAAAGCCTTCGGCGGCGAATCTTTCGACAAGCGTCGATCCGACGTTGCGTTCGTCTTCCACAAGAAGAAGTGACACGCCTTTTTTCTCATCCATCAGCATTATCTCCGTTTAAAAATTCCAGGCGGGCCTCGAATCCGCTTTTGTCTGAAGAAAACCCGATGCCGCCTCCCATCGCGGACATCAATCTGCCCGCAAGATACAATCCGACTCCCGCGCCCTGGGACCCCGAACCCCGGAGAAAGAGCCTGCCAAGTTCTTTCGGATCGCCGGGATAGCCTTCCCCGTTGTCCCTGAAGCACAGGACTTTGCGGTCAGGGCGATCTTCCGGCGCGAGACTGATTGAAATCCTGACTGGTTCGACATGGGTGTGCCTAAGGGTGTTTTCGAAAAGATTTTTCAAAACGACTTGAAAACCCGGAATGTCGGCAAGGACGGTAATGTCCGGGATGTCCGCCCTCACATCCATGCGTCTTGACGGCATGTCACGCCAGGCATTCATCGCTCTTTCAATAATTGGTTTGATCCGGACCGGGCGGACATGCAGCTTTCCGCCCCCCTCGATCCTGCCGAGTTCGAGTGTACGCTCAACCTGCGATTCCAGTCGCATGGTGTCTTCCAGAAGGCGGCTTACCAGGATGTTCCGTCGTCCGCCGTCTGTTCCCGCAAACCCTTCCGCAATTGATTCCGCCTGCAGTCTTATGCTTGTAAGCGGTGTTTTGAGTTCATGCGTGACAGAAGCGAAAAAGGCGTGCATTGACCGGTTTCTTTTCATGTCGCGCCAGTAAATCCAGACAAGAAGCGCGGTGCTTGCCATTAAAAGGACAAAAAAAGCGGCGGATTCCCAGCCAATCATCCGTTGTGTGCGAAAAAAATGATCATTGACCGCGGCGGGATCGATGCCGGCCCGGGTTTCGAGCGCGGCGATTTTTTTTGCCTGCCCGTGCATGTGCACCCCCCACCAGGCCCCTATGGAAAGGATCGTAAAAATCCAGAAAAGATGCGCCGCCAGCATCAGCCATATTTTTTTTTCAGGAGTGTGGAGGCGTGATCCGTAGTGTCTCATCCGGCCGCCAGTACGAGTGCGTCCGCAAGAGACTCGGCGTGGTCGTCCGTGTGCGCCGTTGACATGAATGAAACCTCGTAGCCGCTGGGGGAAAGGTAGAAGCCGCGTGAGAGCAGCTTGTGAAATGCCGAGGTATATGCCTCTTTTTGTCCGGCGGGCGCTTGCGCCGGGGTGTGCACGACGCCGTCACTTGAAGATGGATCCCCGAAAACAGGCCAGAAAATCGAAGAAAAATGCTGGATACGGATTCTGCCTCCGGTTTTGCCGGAGACCAGGCCGGCCAGCAGGCCCGTCCTCCGTGAAAGTTGTTCATAGGGTTTGTCGCGAAAAAGTTTTTTCAGCGTTGCAAGTCCGGCCGTCATCGCAACCGGATTGGCGCTCAAGGTACCGGCTTGATAGACAGGTCCCGCAGGAGCAACCAGATCGAGAAGATCCCTTCTTCCGCCATAGGCCCCGACCGGAAATCCACCACCGATTATTTTTCCATAAGTGACGAGATCCGGCTTGATCCCGCTGATTCCCGCCATGCCTTCAAATCCGGTCCTGAATCCGGTAATGACTTCGTCAAATATCAAAAGGGCACCATTTTTGCGCGACAGGAGGGCCAGTTTTTTCAACAACCCTTCACGGTGGGGCAAGAGGCCGTTATTGGCTGGAACCGGTTCGACAATGGCGGCGGCGATTGTGTTGCCATGCAGCGCGAACGCCTTTTCAAGGGCATCCGGATCATCAAGCGGCACGACAAGTGTTTCCGAGGCCACGGCAGCGGACACGCCGGCACTGTCGGGAGAGGCCATTTCGGCCAGTCCGGAGCCGGACCGCACCAGCATGGAGTCGGCATGGCCGTGGTAACAACCGTCAAATTTCAAGATCCTGCTGCGCCCGGTTGCCGCACGCGCTACCCGGAGGGCGGACATTACAGCCTCCGTGCCTGAATTGACAAACCTGATTTTTTCAACCCAGGGCAGATTGCCGGTTATGAATTCGGCAAGTTCAAGGGAATATTGCTCGGCCGCACCGTAGGACCAGCCGCGGTCAATCGCCTTGTGAACCGCTTCGGCCACCTCGGGGTCAGCGTGTCCGAGAATGAGCGGCCCCCAGGACATGCAAAAATCAACATAGCTGTTTCCGTCGACGTCGGCTATTTCCGCGCCGCGCGCGCTCTGGATAAATCTTGGCACGCCACCGACGCTTTTGAACGCCCTGACCGGCGAATGGACTCCGCCCGGTGAGACCAGGCGCGCACGTTCAAAAAGTGTTTCGGACCGCTTTGTGTTCATAACCATTGACCTGCCTTTCGTGCCCCATAGGTGATTATCATTGATGCGCCGGCACGGACAAACGAAGTCCAGCATTCGACATGTGCGGCCGGGCCGTCCATCAGGCCCTGGCCGGCCATCAGCTCCACTGCCGCATATTCACCGCTTACTTCGTACACGGCCCAGGGTTTTGGAATTTCCAGGGACAACCGGGAAAGAACATCAAGATACGGAAGTCCCGGTTTGACCATCAGTATGTCCGCCCCTTCGATGTCATCGCGGCGCGAGCTCATCAAGGCATCGCGGTATCTGGCCGGATCAATCTGATAAGAGGTGCGGTCCTTGAGTTTGGCATCCCCCTTTGGTGCGGAGTCGGCGGCTTCTCTGAAGGGTCCGTAGAACCTTGAACAGAACTTTGCCGAGTAGCTCATGACAAGTGTTCGTTCCAGCCTGGCCCTGTCCAGATTCTCGCGAATGGCCGCCACGCGTCCGTCCATCATGTCGCTGGGGGCGACGCAATCCGCGCCGGCCGCGGCATATTCGCCCGCCGCCCGCGCAAGCTCTTCGACCGTTGCGTTGTTTTCAACATGATCACCCCCGGGCGAGAGTATCCCGCACTGTCCATGGGTGGTTGCAGAGCAAAGGCAGATATCAACCGCAAGAAAAAGATCTTCTCCAAAATGTTTTTTAATATCCGCTATCCGGCCTGCGGTGAAGGAAAAATCAAATCCCGATGCGGCTTTCCGTGCCGGCACGCCGAACAGCAGGAATTTTGTTGTACCGGCCTCGAGATCGCGTTCAATGGTTTTAAGAAGCGAAACGGGAGTTTCCCGCATGACGCCGGTCATGCCGCTTATGGGTTCCGGGCTTGAAATGCCGTCCACGGCAAAAAGAGGCTGCACAAGCTGCTCGCGCGATACCCGGGTCTCGCGGGCAAGTTCGCGCACATGCCGGTTCTGGCGCATGCGTCTTAGTGTCAATGTGTGTCTATCCATTTTTTCCACTCCTCTTTCGAAGGAAAAACGAACGGCTTAATGCCTTTATTCCTGATTCTCACGGCCGTTTTTCCGGGACCACAGGCATGAACGGCATCATGGCTCACGAGGTCTTTTAACTCATCAAACTGTGATCCGCTGCTCCAAAAAACATGTGTTGCCTGTTTGATGGCGCCCCGCATTTTGTCGGTTGCGCCCCCCCCCGTTCTTTCGAGGCGGTATGAAGGCAGGACACTGCACCCGCGGGCAAGCCAGTCGTTTTCGGCATGTTTGTGTGTAAGCACCGTCCAGTCGCTCATGTCGCCAAGACCGGCAAGCCCGGATGAAAAAACCGGGGACAGGTGGTCAAAACCAAGTCCCTCGGCGCATCCTTCGACAAACACCCCCAGCCTTGCCAGCCTGAACCAGCTTTGTACTCCGCTTGTCCATACCCTTGCACTCCGCAGTGACGGCAGCATGCTGTCATCCACGGCCCGGGAATGTGAAACAAATACCGGCTTGCCCCGCATGTTCTCCGGCAGTCCAGTCGCGATTCGATGGCTTGTCAAAGTGTTTCGCCAAGCTGAACCATCCCAGGCGGCAATCCTGTCCAAGGCCGGACATTTCCGCGGTTCGGGAATGCTCCAGTGCATTCCGTCAATACGCATGCCGCTTTCGGTCGGGCCCCTGGTGTGCAGAATCAAACCAAGAAGCTTGTGATTGCTTGCCGTGGCGCCGAACTTCTGATGGCAGCCGCCGCCATGTTTTATGAGAAGCGCGCGCTCCATCGATACGGCCTCATGGGCGGCGGGATCATGGAGTTTTTGTAAAACACTGGTTGTAAGCCGGTCGGCTCTCCTACATTCAATGGAGAGTGCCCCCTGTCCGGGTGCGGTCGGGCAAAGCGAAAGGGGCAGCAGCATGAGTTTTGTGCCAGACAACAATCCTTTGACCTCATCTCTTGCAAACTGGTCGCCGAGAAGCCGTTCGATCCCGGCAAAAGCAAGGACAACCGCATCAAAATGCCTGCTGCCGCCTTCAGGATCATGAAGCCGTGAAAGCCGTGTGTTAACGTTTCCGCGGATGTCGGCAAAGCTGGCGCCTGCGCCATGCGGAAGTGCTTGCGCGAGAAATGGCGGAATATTTTCGAGCCTTCTTAGTGATGAAGATCCGATCGTGATGGTTCCGCCGTGAAGAAGTTTGCGTGTTCCGGAAGGACCAAAAACGATCACATCATGCGGTTCGGCCCTTGCCGGGATTGCGGCGGTGTGAAGTTCTGGATGGCGCTCGATGCTCATGTCCTTGAGTGAGTTGACCGTGAAATCCACCCGCCCTTCCAGCAATGCCTCATCAAGCTCGGCAGTGAAAAATTCTTTTCCCTCGATCTCATGAAGAGGGACATCAAGCAGTTTGTCACCCTTGGTTTCAATTCCAATGATCTCTATTGAGACGTCAGGCCTCGATCTGCCGAGTTCCGCCGCCACTATGCGGCTCTGGGTCATGGCAAGCAGTGATCTGCGGGTTCCGAGACGCAGCGTTTTCGGGGTCATTGGAACTGCACCAGATCCTCCCAGCCATGCGGGGTGGTTATTGAGCCGCCCAGGGATCTGAGGCGCGCGCGTTCATCGCAAAGCCTTTCAGCCGTGGCAAGTGCCTGCACTTTTGCTCTTGTGTTGGTGCCGCGGAGTTCGAAGACGTCATCGAGGGTGAGCAGTACCTGGATTTTTTTCCAGCCCCCGGCATCCCCGCGCGTGCAGCCGAGATGCACCAGTGTTTGTATATCATGTTTCTTGAAGTGTTCGATCCGCGCCGCATCGTTTACCGGGTCAAGCGGAATACAGACAACAACATGCGTGGCGCCGCTCCATGCGGCCTCTTCGTCAGGGGGGAAAAAGGGGATCACACGTGTTTTTCCGGCGGAAGGCATTTTCCGGATTTTTACGGCAAGCTCATCCAGTCTTCCACGACTGCGGTTCCACAGGAGGAGTTCGCGTACATTTCCGGAAAGCGCTTCTGCAACCGAAAGCGCGGCGCCGCCGGCCCCGACTACAAGCACCGGGCCCGGGGACTCGACAAGGCGTTTTTTTAGTATGGATCTTACAATGTTTCCATAGCTTGCAGTGCTGGAGCCGGAGAAACATGCCGAGCGGATATCCTTCACATCTTCAAAAAGTTTTTGCATCATGGACGAGAGGTTCCGGGCATGTTTTCCGCCGCCCGACTGATATGACTGCCAGGCGTTTTTGAGCTGGCCGAAGACTTCGGTTTCGCCGGCCACCTGGCTTTCAAGCCCGGTCGCGATTCTGAGCAGCATCCGGTAGGCTTGAACACCCCTGACAATCTGTGCCGGCCTGTCGGTCCAGGCGCGTAAAATTGTTCCGCCCGGTAAAACATGAAGCACTCGCTGGCACGTTTCGACCCTGAATGTGCCGGGACACCCCGGTGTATCCGCAACGGAAGCCGCATCGCCGGTCTTCAAGTGATTGATAATCAGCAAGTCTTCAATGTTCAAGGAATGAACCATACAATAATCAAGTCCTGTTTTTGTCACGGAAGTGTCATGACGATGATAGTAATCATTGCCAGAGGGCGCCGTTGGCATTATCACTTCTATCGATGCGGACCGGACAGGCCCCGAAGGGGTTTCCAACAGTGGTTTTTTGTGACGGCGCGAGCACCGGCAATCCGGGGCCGGGAGGCTGGGGAGCGATCATTGCCACCCCGGATGGCTATGTCGTAGAGCTTGGTGACGGGTATGACGGGACCACCAACAATAAAATGGAGCTGCAGGCGGTGATATCCGCGCTTTCTTTTTTGAAAAACGGAAGCGGACCCGTAGCGGTGTATACGGATTCCTCATATGTAATCCTGGGCATAACAAAATGGATCTGGGGATGGCAGAAAAAGGGCTGGAAGAACTCCGAAGGCCTGCCGGTGGCAAACCAGGATCTTTGGAAAAAACTTGTGGCCGTGGTGGCCCGTTTGCGGAGCGCTGGAGTAAAAATCGATTGGTGTTATGTCAGGGGTCATTCGGGCGTGCCGGGCAACGAAAGAGTTGACGAGATTGCATCCATGTTTGCGCGCGGAAGATATACAAGGCTCTACCGCGGACCGCTTCTCAAATACGATGTCGCGATACATGATATTCCTGGTAATACCGATGTGCCGGAGATGAGGAAGCGTGAAAAAACAGCGGAGAAAAGTGTCGCATATTCATATCTGAGTCTTGTAAACGGCATTCCGCGCAGGCATGAAACATGGGGTGAATGCAAGAACAGGATAGACGGACAGGCCCATGCAAAATGCAAAAAAACCAAAAACGCCGGGGATGAAACCGCAGTGCTTGCATCCTGGGGTTTCAAGCCGGGGGATGTGAAGTGATGTCCAGGCCCTTTGATCCAAATTCCGCGTCGGATCCGGATTCAGGTATTTTCGGATTGCCGTATTCTTTCGAAGAATCGGCGCTCATTCTTCTGTCTGTTCCATGGGAGGCAACAGCCTCCTACGGCAAGGGGACCGCGCGCGGTCCGGAAGCCATTCTTGCGGCCAGCCGCCAGATGGACCTCTATGATCCCGATCTCGGGAACTGGTATGAGCGCGGCATTTACATGCTGCCCGCGCAAGAGCGGATTGTCCGCCTTAACGGGCTTGCCGCGGCGGATCCGTCTTCCGGGCACGTCAATGCCCTGTCCTCAGAACTCAACGGGATTGTGAACGGAGAGTGTGAGGGCATTTATACAAAGGGCAAAATCGCAGGAGTGATAGGCGGGGAGCACTCCGTCCCTTTTGGAGCCATTCAGGCGGCCGCCAGACGGCACGGAACCATCGGCATCCTGCATGTGGATGCGCATTCGGATACGCGCAACAAATATGAAGGCTACGAGTGGTCTCATGCCTCGATCATGCGCAATGTCCTTGACCGGATACCCGGCATCGGGCGGATTGTGCAGGCCGGGGTCCGTGATTTTTGTGAGGAAGAAGCTGGTTACTGTCGCTTTGCGGGAAGCAGGATGGTCACTTTTTATGATCGTATGGCGGCAGACAGGATTATGAGAGGGGATACCTGGCATTCCATTGCCACCGAAATAGCCGGCGCGCTTCCGGAAAAAGTATGGGTTTCATTTGATATTGACGGCCTGGATCCGTCCTGCTGTCCCGGCACGGGCACCCCGGTGCCTGGCGGCATGTCGTTCAACCAGGCCATGCATCTCTTGCGCGTGGTCCGGACCTTGGGGCGGAAGATAATCGGATTTGATCTTTGCGAAGTGGCCCCTTCGCGCCAGGGTTCTGGCGAGTGGGACGCAAACGTCGGTGCACGGGTGCTGTTTGCGCTATGCGGCCATGCGCTTTGCAGTTGAATTGTCCGCCTGCATGACATAAAAACCTGGTTTCCATCACAGGGGGTATTATATATGTATTTGTCATTTCTTCTTCTTGTTTCCGGGGTTCTTGCTGCAAGCCCCGGGGCGACCAGCCAGAATTTCAAAAAAGACGTTCATGACTTTGTGGTCAGATGTGCGGTCCAGCCGTATCATTACGGGCATGGCGGACGCAAAATAGTCACCCCCGTCAAAAGCATTTGCAAGGAACTGGTTATTGCTGACAACCATGCGCGGTTTGTTATTGGCGGTGCGCCCTATAGCGCAATTCTGTTTGATTCTGAATATTCTGATGGCGGTGATATCAATGATCTCATCATCCGGGACCGGTCGTTGCGCATTGTCGCTGACTGGCGGCATATTCCTGCATTCGGTGATGTGGCGCTCGCCCTTGCCGGCGGAACTGATGACTTCAAACAGGTGTTTGAGCCTCCGGTTGATCCGGTTGCAATGGGTGCGACCAGGTAATAGACTTCATAACTGAGCGTGAAGAAATATACTTCCAAGTTTTTCAAGACGGTTGCATTCATATACATGGGATTTCCCGTGGTATATCTGTTTGCCGCGGCGATCCTGTTCGACATTCCGGTAAGCAAATGCGTCCAGATGATTCTTTCGCCATCCTATTATCTTCTCAGTATTCTGGCGGTGCTCTCCGGTTACGGGCTTTGGGAGGTGCGCCCGTGGGGCTGGTATGTCTTTTTGGTGACTAACATTCTTGTTGTTTACAGCAATGCCGTGATGGCCACCCATTATGCCGAGAGTCATCACACCGTGCTGTCATTCATTTTTTCCATGACCCTGGTCATCGGTCTTTTATTCAAAATCGGCCGTGAAATCTGTGTGCCGTATTTTCTTCCAAAAATCAGATGGTGGGAGAGCAATCCGAGATACAAACTGTCCGTGCCTGCAAAATTCAAATCAGCGAAAACCAACGCTTTCGGCGAAGGTGACATCCTGGACATTTCTCTGGACGGCTGTTTTATTAAAACCCGCACGGATATTCCTCTTCACGAGCCGCTTTCGATGAATTTTACGATGTTCAACATATCTGTCGCATGTCCCGGCATCATTGTGTGGAGGACCGGCAGCACCGTCACCCATCCGAGAGGGATCGGAATTAAATTCGCCCCCGTTCCGCGCGTTCAGCGGCGTTCGCTCAGAATGGTTGTCAGGCATCTTGGAAGAATCACCTCACTGCACCGTTCCAGATACATAATGGGCCAGGAGGAATTTGCCCGGCGCATGGACGCACTGATGTCCACAAAGCTGGATCAGCCGGTTTAAGACAATGACAGCGGATGATGCCGATTCCGGATATCTGTTTCGTGCGCTGGAGTTTGCACGTCTTGCCGCCGCCGAAGACGAGGTTCCGGTAGGCGCTGTTGTGGTGCTTGATGGTGCAATAATCGGGGAGGGCCGGAACAGCCGCGAGAAGGGAATGAATCCCGTGGGCCATGCCGAAATATGCGCGATCTCGAATGCCGCCCGCAGCATGGGAAGCTGGCGGCTTGATGGCGCGGTTTTATATGTCACGCTTGAGCCATGTCTGATGTGCCTTGCCGCCTGTCAGCAGGCGCGCATTGCCCGGGTGGTCTATGGTGCCGCGGATGCCAAGGGCGGCGCGATCAGTCTTGGTTACCGGTTCAACGAGGACGGGAGGCTCAATCACCGGTTCGACGCCGTGCTTCTTGAATCGCCGGAATGTTCCGTGGTGCTTTCTGATTTTTTCAAAAAAAAACGCTCAAAAGTGTTGTAGGATCAGGTCATGCCACTAAAATTACAATTTGCCAGTTTGTCGTTCAGTGCTTCGGTTGACCAGCAGACCGGTGCGCTTTCGGTGTTTGACATAGTCGAGGAGATACGCACACAAAACGTTCCGCTTCATCTGCAGTCGCTTGTGATTTCGATTTCGCTCGAAAAGACGAACCGCAGCGCCTTTGCCGGAAAGGTGTTCATTCATATTCTTACCCCTGACGGCAAGCAGGCGGTCGTAGGCAATGGAGACATGCAGGTTCCGGCCGAACAAAAACGCGTGAAGGCCGTGTTCCGGTTCGGCGGATTTCCCATCATGCAGTTTGGCGATCATCGCATGGTGGTTTCATGGCTTGATGAGGCCGGCACCAAGCAGGGCGAGGCGATCCTCGATTTCGAGGTGATCCAGGTCTCGCAGATGACAAAAACCCAGATGTTCGATCCTTCGGGCAAGGGACAGCTTCCCAACTGACAAATGAGATCAATCCTGCTCGTTTTCGCAAGCTGGCGGATGGCGGTTGTGCTCCTGATGGGGTTTTCGTCCGGCATTCCGCTTGCGCTCACGGCCGGAACGCTTCAGGCCTGGATGGCATCCGAAAAAGTGGATCTCACGGTCATTGGTATTTTTTCGCTCGTTGGGCTGCCGTATACCATCAAATTCCTGTGGGCTCCGCTTCTTGACAGATATGTGCCGCCTTTTCTGGGACGTCGAAGGGGCTGGTTGCTGATTACGCAGATTTTACTGGTGGGTTCAATTTTTGCGATGGGATCCTCCGACCCTGCCGGATCGCCCGCTATGCTTGCGGTGCTTGCGGTGCTTGTGACTTTTTTCAGTGCCAGTCAGGATATTGTTGCCGATGCCTACAGGACCGAGGTACTCAAGCCCTCCGAATACGGCGCAGGTGCCGGCATATTCGTTCTCGGTTATCGCATTGCAATGGTTGTTTCGGGCGCGGCTGCGCTTATAATGGCGGATCACATGTCCTGGAAAGCGGTTTATGCCATCATGGCCGCAACACTGCTTGTGGGGATTATAACATCCATTCTTGCTCCCGAGCCCGCGGTCGATGCGCCTTCTCCCAAAACCCTCAGGGAAGCCGTGGTGATGCCGTTTGTCGAATTTTTGAGACGCAAGGGCGCTTTTGAGATGATCGCATTCATAATCATCTACAAACTTGATGTTGTAATGACTCTGGCCATGACCACTCCTTTCATGCTCGATATCGGTTTTTCGAAAACGGATATCGGCGCGGTGACCAAGGGTTTTGGATTGATTGCCGCCATCGGCGGGACGATTGTCGGCGGGTCGTTCATGATCAAACTCGGGATAAAAAAGGCGCTATGGGTCTTTGGCGTCTTGCAGGGAATTGCCGGCGGGTCGTATATGTTGCTGGCGCATTTTGGACACAACTACCCGATGATGGTCGGCGCCATTGCGGCCGAGAATTTTTTCAGCGGAATGGGCAATGCGGCCTTTACGGCATTTGTTATGAGTCTTTGTGACAAGAGGTTTACGGCTACCCAGTATGCGCTCCTGTCCAGTCTGATGGCCGTTACGCGCGTGGTTGCGGGGGCGCCAACCGGGTATATTGCCAAGACGCTTGGCTGGCAGTCGTATTATTTCATTTGTATAGTTGTTGCCATTCCTGGGCTTTTGCTACTGACCCGCTATAACAAGTGGACCAGGCTTGTGGCTGAGCACCAAGAGGCGGTGGGCGCGCCGCGTTAAGGCCTTGCGGTTAAATAGGAATTCTAATAGTTAAGCCTGTTCCAAGAGGCGTTTTTAAGGCCGATAAGTAATTCATGAGTACCCTTCATACCTCCTCACCAGAGAAGTGTTTTGCCACGCCAGTACGACGTATAGGCGCATATATTGCCGACAGGATAATGATTTATCTCTTCCAGTCCGGAGGTCTCATTATCGGCGGTATTATGGCCGGTTTCATGGCTGGCCGCAGTCCTGCGGGCGAGCAGGCCGGTTCTTCGGCCATTTCAAGCGGCATGACGCTGGGCTGGATTTTTTGGGGGCTTGCGGCCTGGTTTCTCAATTATATTATTTTGCAGGGCATGAGCGGAAGTACGGTTGGCAAGATGGTTTTTGGCATCAAGGTTGTGAATTCCGACGGCAGCGCGCTTGGCATGGGGCGGTCGCTGCTTCGCACGGTTTGCTATGCGGTTTCCGCCCTGCCTTTTGGCATGGGTTTTTTAGCGATGGCTTGGAATGCCCGCCGCCAATGCTGGCATGATACGTTATGCGGCACGGTAGTGATCAACAAGGACGCGGTTCTTGAGAAGAAGAGCGCCGCTGACACCGAGCAACTTGATCTTTTCGACAAAGCAGCCTGATCTTATGTCCGGCATGACTTGCCTGCTGGACAATAACTGTGTAATTTTGTAGTAGAGATGTATTCGTAATGATGGCCAATAGCTCAGTCGGTAGAGCAGCTGGCTGTTAACCAGCGGGTCGTAGGTTCGAGTCCTACTTGGCCAGCCAATTTCAACTCTCCACATAAATCTGTGTGAGAGGTTAACAAAATAGGCCCTGTAGGCAGCGATGCTTGCAGGGCCATTTTTATTTCTGAAGGGTAAACCTGCAACCCCTTAATGACGCTTCGCAATAATTCCCGTTTGGCTGACGATGAGAGCTTCTCGAAATGCTCCTCGAACGATTCCAGGTTCTGCTTAATGTGTTCCGCCGAGAATGCCTGCTGCTCAAGGCAGTTGATCCGGCCCTTAATCTGCGCAATCTGGCTCTCTGTCTCATGCGTCTCTTTTTTGATTCGTTCAATCTGGGACTTAAACTCTTGGTGCAGATCAGGCTCAATATCCAAACAAGGAATCATAAAGTGGCCAAAGAAAATATCTTTACTTGGCCAGTATGCGGCATTCTGGACGATTATGCTGATTGACCTTCGGTAAGCGTTGCTTGATTGAAACGTGATTTCGCTTGAGAGGGATAATTATTCAGTTGTTGGCCGGTCTAAACCAACCTTCTGTAATCGGCGCCGAACGCGAGAGCGAGTTTCTTTGCGGCAATCAACCCGATGGGCCTTTTGCCTGATTCCATCGCTGCGATGTGGGGTTGAGGGATACCGCTTTTGCGCGAAAGACCCCGCTGAGTGAGGCCTGCGCGTTTGCGGTATGCGCGGAGCGCGGCAGACGGATTGCCCGAGTCCGGCACCCGTTTTCTGAATTCGCCGTCCGTCTCTTCTGGTGACAACACATCGTGAGAGGACAGCACAATGGCGTCGGTGATGGCCTTGCGAACCAAGCGGAGATGTCTTGGCTTCAAGTCCTTGAGCTCCGGATGGCGTTTCATCACTGCGGCTGCAATGCTTTTTGGCGACATATCAGTAAACCTCCCTGCGGTGTGCGACGGACAAAATTATGATCGACGGCGAAATAACCTCGTAAAGGGCGCGGTACTCACGCTTCAGTCTTGCGGCATAAACACCGGGTCTGCCAAGAACGTGCTTGACTGTCCAGCCGTGCGGAACAGGACCCTCCGCTTCCATGTCGTGTCTTAGCTGGTCCAGAATTTCCACGATTTCCCGAGGAAGCCGCCGGAGATCCTTGACTGCGCCTTTTTGTAAAACAACTGTCCAGCGCTGCATTGGATCTTATGATACCAAAAATGGTATCAAGTTGTCAACTATAACCCGGGCAGCCCCTGCCGGGGCCATGGACAGCAAACTCGGCACTGTCCTGTTCGTTTCTTTGCTGTCCAAAAACACGTGTTCGATCAATAAGCTTATTGAAGCCGTAGGATTAACGGGCATTTGCACTAACGCCGATGCCAGCTCCTACTTGGCCAGCCAATTTCAACTCTCCACATAAATCTGTGTGAGAGGTTAACAAAATAGGCCCTGTAGGCAGCGATGCTTGCAGGGCCATTTTTATTTCTGAAGGATAAATAAACTTGAAACCCTTTAATAACGCTTCGCAATAATTCTCGTTTAGCCGACGATGAGAGCTTCTCGAAATGCTCCTCGAACGATTCCAGATTCTGTTTAATGTGTTCCGCTGAGAATGCCTGTTGCTCAAGGCCATTGATCCTCCCTTTAATTTGCGCAATCTGGTTCTCTGTCTCAAGCGTCTCTTTTTTGATTCGTTCAATCTGGGACGAACCGGAAGAAATCGATTATCGGGCGGCGGCTTAATTGATTGTTTTGAAAATATCTTTCGTTTTTTGAGAGCATCCTGTTCCCGCCAGCCTCACCGCCACATTATTTCAGTAACACGATTGGACGGTTCATGGAGCACAATCGTGATGTTCTTCTCCGCATTTTTGTAATGAGTTTCGTGAGGCGCAGCATCTCCGTTTGTCCACTCCTGTCTGGATCCTGTCAAAACGGGATTTTCCAGCGCTATTTTTGCATTAGTCAGATCCGATTCCGGATCCTGTTCAAAAACATTCCAGGTGACCGATTCAACTTTTTTCGAATCATTCCGCAAAAACACATAGAAACGCCGTGTGGATGGAACATCTTTTCTGAGGTATTCCCAGACACTCATGCCTTTTTCAAGCGACTGAACCGAATCGGGCGAACCAAAAAGAGTTTTCAGTTCTGAACCAGTAGTCTTTCCGGGAATGATCCGTCTTGCATCGGAGAATTGTACGCTTTTTGAATTTATTGTCGTTGTGGCGCACGCAACCATGCATAAGACCAAAAAAACGTCGTAATAAACCAACTTCATTTTGCCCCCCTTAATCTGAAGCCAGGTCCGAAGCGTCTGGAGATCCAGCCTTCGGCATTTGGCGTTGTCGTTTTCAACTTGTTTCTTTCGAAAAGAAAATATTCAACGTTGTTGGCGAAATCTTCATCCGGTGAAGTCATGCCGTCATTTTCGACAAAAGAATCCCTGCCCCTCGTTATCCAACGGACTTTTCCGTCTGCATCACCAAATCTGTACCAGTTTGTTGTCATACGGTATGATTCAGCATCATTTTTGGTCATTCCACGGAAATATTCATGCAAAAGTTCATGTGCAAGAACCCTTGCCAGATTTCGTTTGTCACTGAAGGCATCATCATAAAGAACGATTGTTCCAGGAGTGGTTGAGGCTGGGTTTGGAAAATCACGTGACCGCTTCATGCGAAAAATACCACGAATTTTTGATCGCAACAGTTCGTCAGGCAGACTGGAAAGAGCATCAAGAAGTCGCTCTATTTCTTCCGTAGACCATTTTCTGCTTTTTTCATCTTTCCTGGGCCAATCAGAAGGAAATAAATTCTTTACGTGTTTTTTCCAGAATGAATATCCAGGAGGATTTTCCCTGCAATGTTCCGTCACATGAGTTGCAGAAACAAAAACTCCATCGGCCCTCTCATAAGCACTTCGTGGATGAGCCCGAACAAAATGTGATCCCTGAGAACATTTATCGGCCAAAGCATTTATCGTGGAAAAAAAAACAATCGAACAACAAGCAAAAAATAAAATATTCAATCCGATTGGACAGCTACCAGCATAGCGAGTCATTAGGAAATTATAACTTTACAATACAGGTTGTCCAATCAATTACAGCGGCGTCGGTGATGGCCTTGCGAACCAAGCGGAGATGTCTTGGCTTCAAGTCCTTGAGCTCCGGATGGCGTTTCATCACTGCGGCTGCAATGCTTTTTGGCGACATATCAGTAAACCTCGATTTCGCGCGGAAGTCGCCGGAGATCCTTGACTGCGCTCTTTTGTAAAACAACCGTCCATCGCCGCATTGGATCTAATGATACCAAAAATGGTATCAAGCTGTTGACTGCAAATCCGGGCAGCCCCTGCCGGGGCCATGGACAGCAGTGCTCGACCTTAAGATATCAGGCAGGTTCAGTGATCTTCTTGGAACGGACGAACCGGAAAAAATCGATTATCAGGGGGCGGCTTAATTGTCACTGCTATCCGAATATTTCTTTCAATCCCTCCCGCCATGGAAGGATGTTTATACCGTCAGTTGTGCGACGAGACCACTTTTCGTTGCAGAAAACATATTTTCTGCCCTTTATATCCTTTGCAAGGCTTCTCAGCCCCTTTAGGTCGTTTTCACAGACATTTGTCGATGATTTGATCTCAACCAGGGCGAGTTCGCGTCCGTGCTCCACAACAAGATCGATTTCAACACCGTCTTTTGTCCTGAGGAAGGATAATTTGCAGTTTTTCTCATGATAATCGTTGAGTCTGTATGCTTCAGTAACAACGATCTGTTCAAACGCACGCCCATAACCATAACTGCCCGGAACCGGAGCATGCATGCTGCCTGAAAGTGCATTTGTAACACCCATGTCAAAAAAATAAAATTTAGGGCTCTGTACCTGTCTCTTTCTGATTGAACGGGAAAATGGTGGCAGAATGAATCCAAGCAGGGTGTCGGATAGAATTTCAAAATACCGTTCAACACTTTTGGGCTCGATCTGCGCTTCCCTGGCCAGACGGGCGTAATTGATAATAAGTGTGTTTGACTGGGCCGTAACCTCCAGAAACGCTCTGAACGGCTCGATGTTCCGCACTATCTGCTCGACCAGGATTTCTTCTTTGATGTAGTTTTGGACATATGAAAGCAGGTATCGCTTTTTTTCCAGCTCGGCGGGGTAACCTTGGATGGCGGGCAATGAGCCCCATCGCATTACATCATGTAAATCAAAATCCGGTCCGACTTCTGTAAAACTCAACGGATGCAGATTGAACGAGAACGCCCTCCCGGCAAGCATGTTTGCATGTCCACGACGCAGTTTTCTGGCGCTGGAGCCAGTCAGGGCAAAAAGAGCGGCCTTTTCGAAAATCAGCTTGTGAACGACATCGAGCAGTCGCGGTGCTTTTTGTATTTCGTCAATGATGACCCATATGGGGGGTTTGCCGGTCATTTTGTGTTTATGAATGATCTCAGAAAGCCGGGAAGGGTGTACGGAAAGCTCTCTCTCTGTTTCGGGCTCAAGAAGATCGATCCATATATGGTTTTTATTGTCCGAAAAAAACTGCTTTAGAAGAGTGGTTTTTCCGGTAGCCCTGGGGCCGAAAAGGAAAAAACTGTTGCCCTTGGAAAGAGGGCAGAGCCTTTTGTAGTCTTTAATAGCCATTATGTCGTAATTGTCCGCCATTTACGACACGTAGTCAATGTTTGTTTAAAATTATAACACCCGCCTGATTATCGCAGCAAGTTCTTCATGTGTAAGATCCGGATTCATGGTGTCAAAGAATACCGCTTTTGAATAAACCGCATCCTCGGGGTCCTGGAGCACACGGGATTTGAAGTCAAAATATTTCTGTCTCGCCAGACGGGGCTGCCTGATCTGATGATAGCTCTTGTCAAGTCTTGCAAGATGGATGGTGTTGAAAACAAGGAAAAACAAGGCATAAGCTGCGAACATAATTCGGGACACTTTTTTCGGTCCGGTGGAGGCCCCAATGCGGTTTGCAAGAAATGCCAGTGCGGCAAGCACCGGAAGCAGGTACAAAGTCTGGTAGCGCTGCCCCAGACAGCATAAAAGCCCGCTCGGTCCCGTTCGCGACATGGCGGTCAATCCGCATAAAATAGCCATGACCAGAAAATACAGAAAGATGTAATATGTCAGTCTTGGAATTTTATAGCGCCGATACAGCACGGCGGCAACAGCCAGCGTCACCGCAAGGCTGATGCCCAGGGTTGCAAAAGCATCAAGGTCCGGCGGAAGCAGCAGATATTTTACCGGTACACCAAGCACCCCGGCGCTGAGCGCAAAAAGAAAGCGCAGCGAAGTGAAAGTGTCGAGGCTTAAGAGCCCCTGCGGGCGGGAAATGGCTCCCGGATGATAACCGGCATGATATGAATGGTTTGTAAAATACATATAGGTTGCGGCAAAAACCACAAACAGCACGAGATTGACCAGGGATACATAAAACACCCTGTGATGTGGGATGCGGAAATAAAGACAAAAGGCAAAAATAATGTTGATCAGCGGCGCAACAATTCCGACGCCGAAAGACAGGCAGGAACACGCACTGAAAATACAGCTGTACACAAATGAAGCCTGTTTTTTTTCTTTCAGATAATCATATTGATGGATCAGGGAAAGCAGAAGAAAAATGGCGGAAATGAAATTCATTACGGTCATGCCGACCGATATTGCCTCAAACTGGGCGTAAGACATGACATAAATCATGCTGCAGACAACGCAAATGCCCTGGCGTATTTCCAGACGTACAAGCAGCTTGTACAGGCAATATCCGGTCAGTGCATTCATCAAGCAGTTGGTGGCCAGGAAAAAAGTGTAGTGATCCTTGAAAACGGCAATCTCGGCAAAATAAAACAATTTCGACATCGGGAAGAAATGCCCCATATGGGTCTGGGCAAGCCACACAGAAAACGGATTGCTGGCAAGAGAACTCAGCACCGTCCACTCATCCCAGGTCAGAAAAAATGAAGTTCTGAAAAACTGCAGAAATGAAACCAGCAATAGACCCGTAAAAACAGATATGCTTGTGGTTGAATTCGATTTGACCACGGATTTTCAGGTTTTTCCCAGCCTGAATCCCGCCACCCCTGCCTCTTCAATGCGCGGAAGAAGGGGTGATGGTGTTACGGGCAGCCTGAATCCGCCCCGGAAGGCATCAACCATGACTTCGACCCTGCCTTGGTACAAGGCATCAAGTCCGGCCCCGTCAAGATAACCCGTAAAATATGTGGAGAGCTGTTTTGAGAATTTTGGCATGAACGGCCTGAAAAGTGCGGCTATTGTTGCAATAGAAAAAACCGAGAGGGCAATTGTCTCTTCCGCATGTGGTTTGTCGTTCTTGATTGTTTTCCAGGGTTCGCGCGCATGGAAGGTCTCATTGGCGATTTCGCCAAAACGGATGAGCAGTGAGGTTGCCCGCTGGAACTGGAACGCATCAAGCGCACTGGTCAGCTCGGCGATGGATTTTTTGAATACCCCGAAATTTTCAGCCGAGGCGGCTTTGGCAAAGGCTTCCGCGGGAAGGCCGTCAGGCCAGTGCTTGGCAAGAAACGAACTGGAGCGGTTTACAAAATTGCCGATTTTGTTGCCAAGCTCGTTGTTGAATGAAATGAAATGATCCCAGGAAAAGCTCGAGTCACCCGTTTCCGGGATGATCGAACACAGGTATGCCCGAAGCGCATCCTGTCCGAACACATCGATTGCCTGCTCGCTGTCGACATACCAGCCGGCGGATTTTGAAAACTGCCGGCCTTCAAGATTAACAAAATGGCTTGCAGGCACATCATCCGGCGGATTTGTAAAGCCGGTGGAGAGCATCATGCATGGCCAGATGAGCGCGTGAAAAATTATGTTGTCCTTGCCGATGAAATGAATGATTTCAGTGTCGGGATTTTTCCACCAGTCCTTGAACGCGTCATCTTTTGCGCCGCTTGCTCGGAAATGTTCGATGGTGTTGCTGACGTATCCGATCGGCGCATCAAACCAGACGTAAAGCTTCTTGCCTTTTGCTTCTTCAATCGGGACGTCAATTCCCCAGGTAAGATCACGGGTGATGGCGCGGTCCACCATTCCGTTCTCAAGGAGCGCGTTTGTGTAGGCCCACACATGCGGTTTCCAGTGTTTTTTTGAGGCAAACCAGGACTTGAACAGTGATTCCAGCTTTGAAAGCAGCAGATACCAGTGTTCGCTTTCACGGGTTTCTATACGGGTGTTTGAACAGATCTTGCAGCGCGGGTCGGTCAGCCGCAGGCTTTCGATCCATTCGCCGCAGTTGGGGCATTCGTCGCCGCGGGCGTCTTTGTAGCCGCAGGCATAGCAGGTGCCCTCAACGTACCGGTCCGGAAGAAATTTTGAACAACTTGAACAGTAGAGCTGTTTTTCAAGTTTTTTCCCGATATAGCCCTTGCTGTTGAGGTCGTTGAACCAGCGCAGCACTTCTTTTTTATGGTAGTCAGAGGAGGTGCGTCCGAAAAAATCAAATTCGATCCCGTATTTTGCAAAAAGCTCGCGGTGGGATGCGTTCCACTTGTCAACATATTGCTGATAACCAATGCCGGCTTTTTCGGCCGAGAGCATGATTGCAACCCCGTGTTCGTCAGAACCCGAGATATGCATGACCTTTTGATGTAAATGTTTTTTATGCCGGCAGAAAATATCCGCCGGCAGATAAACGCCGGCAAGATGACCGAAATGCAGCGGGCCGTTTGCATAGGGAAGGGCTGAAGTTACAAGAAATTTCTTTGTCACAAGCGTTTCCTTTTATCAAGACAAGAAAACTAGCTGATTTCCAGGGGGCAAGTCAATCTACAAACTGAAGCTGAGGCCGCCAAATATCCTGCCGGCTGAGATTTTTGTGCTGCCTCCGGCAGTGCTGATATTCAGAACTCCCCGTGAAAGGCCGCCTTCGAAGAAAAGACCGACAGGATGAGCAATCGGAATGTTCAGGCCTCCACCGAAATACAGCGACAGCAACGAGGGCCTGAGAGAGGGTTTGACGTCGATGGTGACACCGGCCGTGGTGGTCCGGGTCTCTGCGGTCAGATCCATGGTGGCCGCAATCAGTGCGCCGAGGCTTGGTCCGATGAAAAGGTAGGGCTGCCAGGTCCAGTCGGGTTTGATTTTGAGAAGGAGCGGAAAATCGAGATACTTAAACTTGTAGGTGTTTTTGATTGCGCTGATGCTGTCCGTGCTGTGCATGTAAAATACGCGGTTTTCGTAGAGCATGGTCGACTGGACGAACAAAAAGCTGAATAGTCTGAACTCAACATATGCTCCGCCGCCATACCCCAGGACACCTTCTGCTTTTGAACCCATCGCAAGGGCGGGGTAGAATTCGGCAGAACCGATCACGACGCCTCCATAAAAGCCCAGTCCACTGGGCGAGAAGATGGATGGGGGGGGGGCTGTACTGGCGGCTGTGGCAACTGCGGGAACAAGAAGCATGAGAAACGGGATGAGCTTTGTCATTGGTATATTATTTCCGTGAAACTGGTGGGCCGCACAGGATTCGAACCTGTGACCCGCTGATTAAGAGTCAGCTGCTCTACCAACTGAGCTAGCGACCCACCTTTGCACTAGTGTTCCGGGAATTAACACTGACATCACTGGCTTGCAAGTGTACAATGATATCCATGTGGAAGATGATTTGGGTTCTTATGGTGGCGTTGCCGGCAATGGCGACGAGTTTCAATCCACAGCCGTTTGACAAGACGGTTGGAGAGACCGAGGGCATCATCCGGGGCAGGGTGATTTCAAATTATACGAACTGGGGCATGGGGATTGATGGGGTCAAAAGGATTTATACTTTTACCGAGTTTGAGGTCGAAGAGGTATTCAAGGGGAAGGGGCTTGATTCCAGAAGAATAATTGTACGCGAAATCGGCGGGGAACATGAAGGTGTCGGATTGCAAGTTGCCGGCGCGGCGAAATTTGTGCGCGGCGAAGACGTGATTGTATTTTTGGGCAAGGCTAATGCCGATGGTTCGCGCGATTTACAGGGCATGGAAACCGGTAAATACAATATTGAAAAAAAAGAGGATGGCACGGAGTTTCTTGCCGGTGCCGGAGTGCACCTTGACCTGAGACCGGAACTCCGGAAGTACGAGCATTTGCTTCCACATAAAGATCATACCGGACATGAAGAAAACAGGGGCCATGATGACACCTTTGGTTCCTCAAAGTGGAATCTGGATGCCCTGAGAAAACTCATAAAATCCCAAGGTACGGCGCCACGGGCACAGCCGGAGACAAATAAAAAAATAGAAGTAACGAAGTTAATACAAGAGGTTAATGGTGACGCGACGGGGCGGGATGCGACTTCTTCTGAAGCCGGTGATGACGCGGCATCAACCTTGCAAAAAGAAGGCTCGGGTGGTGATTCGTGGGGCCGCTGGTTTTTGGCTCTCTCGCTTGCCGGTGGCACTTTGCTGGCGGTTGTTGCCATCAGAAAGAAAAGATAAACTCTAAACACGGCTCGCATGGAATTCAGAGCGGGCTGCCTAAGGAGTCCAGGGATGGGGCGTTTTATCCTGTTCGCAGCGGTTTTATCGATGCTGGTTTCCAGGGGCGGCGGCGCTTATGTCGAAACAAAAACCGAATCGGGCATAACCGTAAAATGGGCTGCCGGCGGCGCTTATTACATGCTTGCCGGAAATCCACAAAACCGGAGCGGGATTCCGGAGGATTATTTCAGACGTGCGGTGATCAAGGGGCTTCAGCGCTGGCAGACAGCGTCCGGAAACATGGTGACGTTTGACTACTGGCAGGGCACTGACCGGGCAAAGTATCTGACCAATAGCGATTACAACGGATTTTCGAACATCTATTTTGCCTCGAATTCCGGCAGCGGCATATCTTCCAATGTGCTGGCCTTGACGCAGGTCTGGTACAATACCGGCAATGGCGAAATACTGGAAGCCGATATCGCGCTGAACGACATCAACTACAATTTCGGGACCAATCCTGGTGTAACCACCTCTAATGGCGGGGGCACTGCGTTTCTGGATAATGTGATCACACATGAGCTTGGTCACTCTTTCGGGCTTTCGCACAGCGGAATAATGCAATCTACGATGATTTATACTGAAGCATATGAGCAGTATCTTCTCGGCTGTGACGACCAGATCGGAATGAGGGCGCTATATCCCGCGGGGGATGCCGGTTCCCGCTCTCGCATCATGGGAAGTGTTGTGGCTGAAAGCGGTGGAGGTGCGGTGGCAGGAGCGCATGTGCTCGCGGTTTCGGCGCTTCGCGGGACCGTTATGGCGTCGGCAATGGCCGGCAATGACGGAAGGTTTGAGCTAAGGGCACTTGAATCCGGTCCGTATTTTTTAATGGTGGAGCCGTATTACCCCGGCGCCGGATCGTTGAGTGCGTATTTCGGCGGGGTGAATCATCGCATTTGCAGTGGCGGATCATTTTTTGCGAGATCCCCGGTCGTTTCGGGGGGGCGGATGCAGGCGTTCAGCGCATCTGCCGGCGGAACGGCTGATGTCGGCACCCTGGCCGTGCGGTGTACGACGGATGGGGGCGCGGATGTTGACAGGATCCAGGCGTCGGGCTCGGCGGGATCAGCGCCGGTTGTTTTTGACGGAACGGGCGGCTCGGGATCATTCGGGGTTATTGATGATTTCGACGGGCGGCAAAGCATTTATTTCAGGCTCAAGTCCGTCTCGGGAAGCATTCAGCTCAATACCGTTGCCTTTGGTGCTTACTCTCCCATTCATCCTTCGCTCAAACTATATACCTCCGGAGGAGCAGAGGTGGCTGCGGGAGTGGCCGAAACCGTGTATTCCGGGGCTTCCGGATATATCAATTATGATTCCTCCCTTTCGGCAACGGTTTCAAAGGGTGATTATGTGGTCCGTGTTACGGCAAATTCCCTTTACTCATCACTCTATCCAGGGGGGGCGATTTCTCTCGACAGCCGGCGGTTTGTCATTCTCACCGGTGTGACCGGCGGTTTGTCGCCCCAGCTTGTGGATGCGCATCCCCATAACGCCAGATGCACAAGGGGCGACATCTTCCCAGCGTATGACAGTCCATATGGCGATCCACCCAAAAACACCCATGGTGCATCCAGCGATGAGGAAGATGACGGCGGCGGTTTTTGTGGCGTGATTTCGGAAAACCACCGTGGCGGTCTGCCTCCGGGGGCGGTGGCCGGGTGGTTCGCGCCGTGGGTATTGATGTTGATGATGGCTTATGCCGCCGCGCGTATGGCTCGTATTTCAGGGGTTGCACGACGGACCTTGCGCGGATAACTTTATATTATGAACAAACAGATCCAGTTGCTTGCGGTTGCGGTTTCCTTTGGTGTTGTTTATCCGCTGTTTTCTGGCGCCACGCTAAGACCGGACAAGATACATACGGCCGATGCCCGTAAAACCGACGTATATATCACTGACGGTGTTTTTACCGGCGGGGATCGCGCGGTTGATGATGTAATTGTGAAGGATATCAGGCGTTCGCCGAATCCCGGTTATGAGCGCATTGTAATCGACATCACGGGGAACCGGGCTGGAGATTCCACGGCAATAAAGCGCGCTCCGTATTACCAGGTTGCTTTTTCGCCCGAAGAAAAACGGATCATGTTCACGATCTGGGGAAAACCCAAACTTGCTTTTGATGCCGGCAGGGTGGTCGCGGCATTCAAGAAAAGCAGGATAGTCTCCGCGGTCGAACTGTTCCCCAAGCTGGAGGATGGATCATGGACTTTTGTTCTCGGGCTCAAGAACGGAAGACAGCTTGAAGTGTTCGAACTTACCGATCCGGCCAGGATCATTGCCGACATAAGACCGGACAGAAGAAAACACTGACAGGCAAAACATATCTGAAATCTATTTTTTCTGTTTTGGCTGTGTTTTAGGTGGATCGGCCGGCAGCACCTCAACATATGTCCGACCGGTGCCCTGTGCTCCGCCAAAGGCAAAAGTTACGAACGCTGATGCAGTGAGTGAAAGCAGGTTGGACTTTATTGTGGTCACAGGATCCCCCACTTTGGCCAGAGTCGAGTTGTAGTGTCTGATGCCTCCTACGGCCGTAATCGCGAAATATTTGCCAAGCCAGAACCGGCCACTGATCCTTCCGTCGAAAAGAAAGCCAAGACCGCTGCTTTCATATTCATATGATTTCTTTCCTTCATACCAGATGTTGCTGGGCAGTGTGCCTTCAGCAACATCACGCGAATATGAGAGTTTTTGCATTATCCCCAGTCCGGCGCTCGCTGAAATACCAAAGTCAATATAGGACGTTCTTGCGAACCAGAACGTAACACCAACGGGTATTATGGACATATACGTAAGCTTTTGCTGGTGTCGCATCAATCCGGTGCTGATTTTGCTTTGTGTGTCAGCCGAACAGTAATGGTAGCCGAATTCCATCCAGTGGCTCCATCTTGGCGCGAAAAGTCCCCGTTCAATCTGGCCGCGGCCGCCGAAGAGTCCCTGCAGCTTGGCATTGTTGTCCGAGCTGCTGTTGATTTCGCTTGGATTGATTACATCAAAAAAGCCACCCGCACTTACAAAAAACCGCCATGGTCCATATATTGCCGCCAGAGTGTCGGTGGAATGAAGGAACAATACCAGCGCAAAACATACGCTTCCCAGCCGGGGCGGTGATATGAATTCTTTTCTTGCCTTCTTTATGAGAGTTACCATATCTAATTACAGATTCTTGTTTGATTCTATCTTATGTTTGGCGATAGGACCAAGGGGTTATGGCAGATTTAGAAGAAAAAAAACCGGCAAGCGTTGGTGGGGACAGCGGCCATGAACAATCCAGCGGCGTTGTGCTGCCCGACCAGTTTCTTCCGCCCAATCTTTATATTCTTCCGGTAAACAGCGCCGTGGTTTTTCCGACTCTGATGGCTCCGATCATGGTCAATGTCCCGAGATTTGTCGCAACCGTTGAAGAGGCCATCAGCCGTCAACGGTTTATCGGTCTATTGATGATTCGTGAAGGCGAGGTGGTGGACACCACCCCCTGTGGGGAGCTTTGGGAAGTCGGTGTGGTGGTCAGGATCCTCAAACGTCTCAAGCTGCCGGATGGATCAGTTAATCTTCTTGTCCAGAGCGTAAAGCGCTTCAAGCGCCAGCGCATCATATCCGAGCAGCCCTATATCGTGGTCGAAACCGGGTATCTTGACGACGTGATCGAGCAGTCAACAGAGCTTGATGCCTTGACCCGTTCCGTGATTGCAAACGTGAAAAAGCTTGCCGAGGTGAATCCCTATTTCACCGATGAAATGCGGCTGGCCATGATAAACGCCCCGGGACCGGGAACCGTCGCGGATCTTGTTGCTTTCGCGCTGGCGCTTCCAAAGAAGTCGGCCCAGGAATTTCTTGAAACCCTTGATGTGAAGCAGCGGTTTGAAATGCTGATCCAGCATCTCAAGAGGGAGCAGAATCTCGCGGACATCCAGCGCAAGATCAATGATGACGTCAATACCAAGATCACCACGATGCAGAGAGAGTATTTTCTCAAGGAGCAGCTCAAATCCATCAAGCGCGAACTCGGAGTTGAAGAAGATGGAAAAGAAAAGAGTTCGCGCACCTTCCGGGAGCGCATAGAATCAGCCGGGATGCCGGAGGAAGCGAAAAAAATCGCGCTTGAAGAGCTGGAAAAATTCGAGACTCTTTCAGAGCATTCGCCAGACTTCAATGTAACCCGTACTTATCTTGAAACCCTCTGCTCGCTGCCCTGGAGCAAGGAAACCAGGGATAATCTTGATCTTGCGAACGCACGCAAAATTCTTGATGAAGACCATTACGGACTTGAGAAAGTCAAAGAGCGGATTATCGAGTTTATTGCCGTGCGCACGCTGAAGACAGATCCGAAGGGTTCGATAATCTGCCTTGTCGGTCCGCCGGGGGTCGGCAAGACATCGGTTGGAAAATCCATTGCGCGGGCGCTTGGGCGCAAATTCTTCCGGTTTTCGCTGGGCGGAATGCGTGATGAGGCCGAGATCAAGGGGCACAGGCGCACTTATGTCGGCGCTCTTCCGGGAAAGGTCATTCAAGGCATAAAGCGGGCCGGCAGCCGCAATGCCGTGCTTATGCTGGATGAGATCGACAAGGTCGGTAAAAGCTTTCAGGGGGATCCGGCGAGTGCGCTACTTGAGGCGCTTGATCCCGAGCAGAATCATGCATTCTTGGACCATTATATTGATGTGCCCTTTGATCTTTCGCGCGTTCTTTTCATAACCACCGCAAATTCCACTTCCACCATTCCTTCCCCCCTCTTGGACAGGATGGAGCTGATCGAGCTTCCCGGTTATACTCTTGAGGAAAAAGAGGAGATTGCAATTGATTTTGTGATTCCACGCGAACTCGACGCGCACGGTCTCCGCTCCCAGCATCTGAAGATAGAACGCGGGGCCATTCGAAGGATGATGCTTGATTATGCCCGTGAGCCGGGGCTCAGGGTGTTGCAACAGCTTGTTGCGCGGATTTGCCGCAAAACCGCGACAAGCGTGGTTGAAAAGAAAAACGGCACCAGGATGCAGGTTGTTTTGAAGGAAGAACTTGAAAAATGGCTGGGCCCCAAACGCTATTACAATGAAATAGCAGAGCGGATAGCGTTTCCCGGTGTGGCTGTCGGTCTGGCATGGACATCGCTGGGTGGCGATATTCTTTTTATCGAGGCGACCGATGTGCCCGGGGCCAATAATCTCAAGCTTACGGGGCAGATGGGCGATGTGATGAGTGAAAGTGCCGCGATAGCCTGGAGCTATGTCAAACGCAAATGTACTGCCGAACTCGGGCTGGACCGCGAATACTTCAAAAACCGTGATTTTCACCTGCACGTCCCGTCCGGAGCCATCCCCAAGGACGGGCCTTCGGCGGGGATCACGATGGCAATATCGCTCTATTCGCTTCTTAGCGGCCGCAAATCACGGCAAAAGATTGCCATGACCGGGGAGCTTTCGCTGGTTGGCAAGGTTCTTCCGATTGGCGGGGTGAAAGAAAAGATTCTTGCCGCCCGGAGGGCGGGCATTGTTGATGTGATTCTGCCAAAGCTCAATGAAAAAGATCTGACCGAAGTCCCGGATTATGCCATTAAAGGCCTTCGGTTGCATTTTGTAAGCAGCATGGAAGAAATCTTTGATATTGCTCTTGATCCAGCACCATCGATTATAAAGAAAAGACCGCGAGGAAAAATCATACGCAAAAAAATGCGTATCCGGTCACGACCGTTATTTGCCTGAAGCCTTTTGTTTTAGAACAGTTTGTCCGATGCCGGTCTTGAGACCGGCGCGTGCTATCTGGTTTTCGAGTTTGCGTACCCGTTCAACATAGATTTCGATCCATTTTTCAACCATTCCGCGTGCAGAATTCCTGGTTGACCGCTTTGAGGCATTTGAAGCATCAAGTTCCGTCTTGCGTTGCTGGTAATATGCGAGACGGCTTTTATTGTGATGCAGGTCAAGATTCATTGTTTGATCCATATCGGCCTCCTTGAATCAGTTTGGCATTGGTGGCAGGTCATCGCCCGCATCAGCCGGGGATTTTTGGTACACTGCCTTGACTTTTCCAGCCGCTATTTCGCGGAGTGAAGTAACAACAACCCTGTTTTTGCTTTTAACCAGCGGGTTGGACCCCTTGTAAATCTGTCTTGAGCGTTTTGTCGCCAGATGCACCAGTTCGTACATGTTATCGACGTTGCGCAAACAGTCCTCTATGGTAACTCTTGCCATGAACTCTCCTTGTTTATTCTTCTAAAGCTAAGTAGCGGATTTTGCTGATCGAGTCAAGTATTGTAAAGTCCGTCCAGTTCGGTCTGGAATTTCTTGGTGACAACATTTCTTTTAATCTTTAATGATGGTGTAAGTTCGCCAGTTTCAACGGAAAATTCGTTTGGCAGGATTGTGAACTTCTTGATTGATTCGAATGTGGCCAGTTGTGCATTAATCTGGTCAACCGCTTTTTGAATTGATTCCCTTAGTTTAACGCTATTGGCAAGTTCTTGATATTCGTTAAAAGCAATCTGGTTCAGTTTGGCGAACTTGAGGGTTTCTTCCTTGTCGAGGGTGACAAGTGCAGTTAAAAAATGGCGTTTGTCGCCGTGAACGACGAGATGGTTGATAAGCGTGAACGGCTTGGCAAGATTTTCGATTTTCTGTGGAGCGATATTTTTTCCGCCGCTGGTGATGATGATATCTTTCTTGCGGTCGGTTATGTGCAGATAGCCGTCCTTGCTCAGATGTCCGATGTCACCGGTCTGAAGCCAGCCATCCACCAGCACATCCGCGGTTTCTGCGGGCATTTTGAAATATCCTTTGAATACCTTTCTGGATTTGATGCAGATTTCACCGTCTTCGGCGATCCTTATCCTGACATCCGCGAGCGGCTTTCCAACCGAGCCGAACCGGACGGAGTCGGGACCGTTGAAGGAAACCGGAGCACAGGTTTCGGTCAGGCCATATCCTTCGAGTACAAGGATTCCGGCCACTCTGAAAAATTCGCCGATTTCACGAGCAAAGGGGGCGCCGCCGCAGATGGCGTATTTGACATTTCCGCCGAACTTGTTCTTTATCTTATCAAGGACGATATTTCTGGCGAGAGCATATAAAACGCCTGAAAAGAGCTTCTGAATAATGCCGGGCCGAACAGGGAACAGATGACTTTTCCCGGTTTTGACCGCCCAGGCAAACAGTTTGCGCTTGAGCGGAGGTCCGGAATTGGCGAGGGCATTGATGCGCGTATAGGCTTTTTCAAAAATCCTTGGTACGGCAAAGAGCATCGTGGGGCGCACTTCGGCGATATCCATCATTATGGATCCGAGATTCTGCGCATAGCATTCCCGCCAGCCATATGCGTACGTGCCCATTTCCTCTACTTTGCCCAGGATGTGCGAAAACGGAAGGAAGGTGAGCATGATTTCGCCGTCGATGACAAGACTTGGCCCGAGAGCGGCGCCTGCGTCTTCAAGGACGCTCATCATGTTGTCATGTGTAACCATGGCGCCCTTGGGCACGCCCGTGGTGCCGGAAGTGTAGCAGATGGTGAGGACATCGTCCTTGCGGGCGGATATAAGCCGTTGCCTGAATCCATCCGGGTCCTTCTCTGACCTGGCGAGCCCGATGCTCTTGAGGATATCAATGGTGATGAAGAAGTCATTCGTTCCCTGGTATGATATGGAACCAGCAGATGCCGTTTTCATGACGACAACTTTGAGGAGTTTTGGAAGGGTTCCGCGCTTTTCGATGATTTTTTCCAGTTGTTTTTCGTCTTCAACAAAAACAACGCGGGCTTCGGAATGATTCAGGATGAAGGCGGCTTCGCCGGCGGAGTTGGATGCATAGATGGGCACGGTGATTGCGCTCGCGCCGAGGATGGCCATGTCGCAAAGTGCCCACTCAAAACACGTATTGGACATGATTGCAGCTGTTTCGCCCGGTTTTACGCCAAGCTCCGAGAGGCCAAGCGATACCAGTTTGCATTGGTCATGAAACTGCTTGAAAGTGACCTGTGCCCAGTTTTTTCCGGTTTTATGCTGGAAGCCCACAAGATCGGGGGTTTCCTGCACACGTTTCAAAAATGTCCCGGTAACGGTATTTTCAATAATTCTAGGCATTAAGTAAACGCAAGCTGTTGCCAGCCCGCGCTCCTGTTAGAACCGGACTTGCGCAATTTACGCATCCGGCTCCTCGGTTTGTGTTTTAACTTAGT